>ERZ1026858.6-NODE-6-length-166702-cov-33.001398_pt1 | contig 166702 bp, 133 predicted proteins | sample MGYA00380159_ERZ1026858 | MGnify/ENA primary metagenome ERZ1026858 (study PRJEB33269, sample SAMEA4719795) | human gut metagenome | biome: human-associated habitat; feature: organic feature; material: feces | place: Cameroon | collected 2013-10 ...
CAAATTACAAATGGAATGTGTTAAGACGAAAAAAGCCACCTAAATAGGTGGCTTGAAAGCAGTTATAAAAATGTTCGTTTTAGAGCTGTCCAGGGGGTTACTTTCCGATGCAATAGGAACTAAATATTGAATTTAAAGTTTCTTGCGGGGTTATGCGCTCTTCGCCCGTTATTTCGGCAAGGTGTTCGATGACCATGCGAAGATCTTCGGCGAGGAGATCACCACTAAGACCGAGGTTCATGGAAGATATGACACGCAGTAGGGATTCGTCGGCTTGGAGTAGGGCAGAGTAGTGGCGTGCTGAAGTGATGACGATGTCGCTTTCTGATATCTGAGGAATGTTGGCGGCTTCTACTATGAGTTGTTCAATAAGGGGAATGTTGGTGCCGTATTTGGCGCTTATGTCTACAGTCTTGTATTCTATACCTGATAACAAAGCGGATAACAGGTCTGATTCTGCAGTCGACGAATGGATGTCTTGGTCGATTTTGTTTCTTACGACAATAAGTTTCTTGCCTTCCACACGCTCCTTTATGTCTTCAGTCTCTGCTTCGGTGGGTTGCTGATCGATAAGCCAAAGCACAATCTTCGCTTCCTGCATCTTTTGGTATGTTCGCTCAATGCCGATATTCTCAACGATGTCGTCGGTATCGCGAATTCCGGCTGTATCGACAAAGCGGAACTGTATGCCATTGATGATTGTGGTGTCTTCGATGAAGTCGCGTGTGGTGCCATGTACGTTGCTAACAATGGCTTTCTCCTCATGTAGGAGGCTATTGAGCAGAGTACTCTTACCTACGTTAGTATTTCCCACGATTGCAACGGGGATGCCGTTCTTCAGGGCATTGCCTACTTCAAAGGAACGGGCGAGCGAGACGAGGCGTCGATGGATATCGTTGGCAAGGGCGTATAGCTCGGAGCGGTCGGCAAACTCCAGCTCCTCATGATCGGAGAAGTCAATCTCCAATTCCAGAAGCGATGTCAGCTTAAGGAGATGCGCACGCAGTTCGGACAGTTCGTTGCTGAAATGTCCCTTCAGCTGGCTGAGTGCCATATCGTGAGTTGCTTTGTTTGTGGAGCTTATAAGGTCGGCTACTGCCTCTGCCTGCGATAGATCCATCTTGCCATTGAGGAATGCACGTTGTGTGAACTCTCCTGGGCCGGCAGGCTGACAGCCGTTCTGCGTCAGCAACATCATTACCTGGCTGAGCACGTAGGACGATCCGTGGCAGGAAATCTCCACAGAGTCCTCACCTGTATAAGAGTGTGGGGCACGGAAAATGGAAACGAGCACTTCGTCCACAACTTCTTTTTCTGCATTGACGATATTGCCGAAAGCGAGAGTGTAAGCCTTGCGTTGGGACAAAGAGAGATTTGAGCCGATAGGAAAGAAAATCTTATCAGCTATACTAATTGCTTCAGGACCTGATATGCGGATAATGCCAATCGCACCACCAGAGGCGGTGGCGATGGCGCAAATGGTATTGTTGTTGAGCATGTAGATGATTTCTTGATTACGTAAGTTGCAGTTCCATATCCACGACATCGAGCCATCTCCCAAATTTTTTGCCAACATTATGGAAGAGTGATGCCTGGACAAAACCGAGCTTTTTATGAAATTGTATACTCTCGAGGTTTTCTCCTGTTATACAGGCTATGAGCACCTTATATCCAAGCTGCCTGCAATCTTTAATTATTTGTTGCATAAGGGCAAAACCAATGCCGGCATGCTTTACATCGGAACTCAGATATATGGTGGTTTCGAGAGTTTTGGCGTATGCTGCTCGTTCTTTCCATTGATGTACGTAGGCATACCCTACCACTTTCCCTTCTGTCTCGTAGACGTAGTAAGGGAAGTGGTGGGATATTTCCTTGATGCGCTGCTGCATCTGTACGGTAGAAAGTTTGACAGTTTCGAACGTAACTGTCGTTTCTGCTATATAACGATTATATATAGTAACGATGTCTGCAGCATCGTCAGGTTTAACTTCTCTAATCATTAATTGTATGTTTGTTATATATTAAAGGGGTGGTAGTAGACTGTTAACCTTCTACTTATTTGGTATTACCTCCTTTATATATCCATGGCGATATGCATACAACAAACGTTCAAGTTCCTTGATCTGCTTGTTCAGTTCACGACCTATGTCGGTATCTGCCACACGCATTCTGTGTGCTGACATTTCTACTATCTGAGTTGTAGACTTGATGTCCGTGCATTTCTGAATGGCATCGAGTGTGGACGTGAATGGTTCGTGTTGTACAAGTACGAAGCCACGGCTATGATAAACAAGAGTGTATCCGGCAATACCCGTCTCCTTGTGATAAGCCTGTGAGAATCCGCCGTCGATGACCATAAGCTTGCCGTTGGCCTTGATGGGGTTCTCGCCGTTGCAGACATGTACGGGCACATGTCCGTTGATGATATGGCGGTTCTCGCCTGTCACTCCGAAAGCATCCATGATTGTGTCTGCTATATGTTCATCGTTGCGCAGCTTAAAATAGTTGCCCTTCTCTTCCGCATGTGTTGCCTTGTCGGCTATGAAGTAGCGTTCGAAGGTAGCCATCTTCGACTTGTCGAAGAGCGGGCTGTCCGGTCCGCACCACAGATAGAGGAAATAATCAATTGCATAATTTCGTTCCTCAGGAGTATTGTCGTTCTGGAATGCCGTACGAATCATCATACCGATATTGTAGAGCAGTTCCTTGCCTGAATATTTATATCCAGGCGCTATTTCCACTTCCTTGAGCGATCCATCTTCGTTAAGCGGTATGGAGGCATGGAAGAGCAGGTTGTTGTTGTATATGGCATACATACATCCGTGCTGCAGAATCTGACTGATGTGCTTATGAAATTTCTCCGACACCTGGAACGAGTGATTGAGCTTGTCCATGAGCAATTTCTCCTCAGGTGTCAGCTTGTCAGGATGCGCAGGGTCGATAGTAGGGAAGGAGTTGCTCTTCAACTCATACTCCTTGCCGTCAAGCATGATGGTGCCCTTGTCGTAGTCGATGTTGTGGAACAGCAGACGGTCATTCATCTTCCATCCCGGGTTGCGCTTGATGATGGCAGCCTCCTCCTTGAACTGTATGATGGTAATGGCCTTGTGCATGAGAGCAGTCAGACGATGTGTCTTCTGGTCAAGACGTGCCGAGTCTGCCGACGAGATCTTAGGACGGAATTCCTCGCAGGGATCGTCGCCGTATGTCTCCATGGCGAAGGTGGCAAGGGGCACAAGATTGATGCCATAACCCTCTTCCAGAGTGGCGAGGTTGGCATAACGTAATGACAGGCGGATGACATTACATTGGCAAGCGCGGTTGCCTGCCAACGCTCCCATCCAGAGGATGTCGTGGTTGCCCCACTGGATGTCCCATGAATGATATTGTGATAGCGTGTCCATGATGATGTGGGCTCCTGGTCCACGGTCATAGATGTCGCCGAGAATATGCAGTTGGTCGATGGCAAGACGCTGGATGACGTTACATATGGCTATGATGAAAGCGTCTGCTCTGCCTGTAGAGATAATCGTATCAATGATGACATTCACGTAGTCGGTCTTGTTGGCGTCGTCTGTACGCTCATGCAGGAGCTCCTGAATGATGTAGCTGAAACTCTTTGGCAGAGCCTTTCTTACCTTTGATCTTGTATACTTGCTCGACACGAGTCGGCATACTGACACAAGTTGGTGTATGATGATGTGATACCAGTCGTTAAGGTTCTGCTCTGACGCCTTTATCAGTTCGAGCTTCTGGTCAGGATAATATATCAAGGTGCAAAGCTCTCTCTTATCGGCTTCGCGAAGCGTATTGCCGAAAAGATCGTTCACCTTACGCTGGATGTTGCCTGAAGCGTTTTTCAGGACATGCTGAAAAGCCTCGTACTCTCCATGAACGTCTGCAAGGAAATGCTCCGTTCCCTTAGGGAGATTAAGAATGGCCTGAAGATTGATAATCTCCGTACTTGCCTCTGAAACGTTTGGAAATGACTGCGCAAGAAGCTGAAGATACTTTAGGTCTTGCTGGTTAATAGACAACTTACTTGACATACTTAATGTTTTTTATGGGGTTAATAATTCCTTCATTTTTTCCATCGCCTTGCCTTTCCTTGCACGGACGGGCATAAATCCTTCCGTTAAAGCAGAAGTCTCTTCCATAAGAGCCATGGCGTGTGCCACGAACTTCAGCGAACGCTTCTTGGCTATGATGTCTTGGAAGAGATATTCGTCGAAGCTGGTAGCTTTCAGCGTGTCTGAGAGGCTGTCCAGATAGGAGAGATGTATGACGCCTTTCCGGTATTGTTGCTTTATATACAATACGCGTGAGCAAAGGTCGATAATAAGGTCGCGCTCTTCTGCAGACTCTGTGGCGTCCTCTGCCACCATCATTGCTATCTTCTTACGTATAGCTTCGAACTGGCTATTGGTCTTGTCTTCAAGGGCTTGGCGATAAGTTTGGAGCAGAAGGTCAAGCATTGTATTGACGTCGCTACTGCTCGTTATAAAGGGATTGCGTACTATGACGGTCTTTGCCTTTGGACATATTCTGCTGATTATCTGACGCTCCACGTTACCTCCTGTTGTTATGTAGGCGCTGTGTCTGGCAATGCTACGTACGGCAGAGATGAGCGTGAGGAACTTCGCAGTATGCCCCTCTTTGTTCAGAAGACTTTCCGCTCCACTTACTGACGTAAACACCACGGGAATGCCACGACCGTCCAACTGCGCCACAATATTGGCAGTCTTGTGGTCCCACATTCCTATGACATGTGTCACGTCCACACACTTCTCAGCCACCTCACATACCTTGTTTTCCTCAAGCAGAAGATACAAGCTTTCGGCAAGCTGGCTGTTCGCATGTAAGTGTCCGTCTGGCGGTGGAATGATAAGTCTTACCCTCATAGATTATTAATGTGTTTGGTATTAACTTTTACAATTTATGCGTTGTGAAATCATACTTGTCTGCCATCCGATAACGTAGTATGACGGACAGCTTGTGGAAGACAATGCTGAATTCGTAAAACACTACAGTCCAAAGCGAAAGGTCTGCCTCGAACTTGCGATAGGCTTTCCTTGCCGACAAAATGCGTGACGTTATGGTCAGGATGAGTGTAAGAGCGCTTGTGCCCAACAATATCCAGTTCATAGTCAGACCTGAATAAGCGGCTGCTGCTATGATGGCTATATAATTAAGATACATAAACAGCAGGTCTGCCACGTACAAGCTTCTCGCTGCCGACGTACGCTCAAGATCCTTACGTATGCTCTTCAGATAGAGCTTGCGGTTAAGCCATGCCTTCTTGTTAGGAACGTCTTCTATGACAAAGGCTTCGGGGCTGACAGCTATTCTTGAGCCGTACGTACGCGCAAACTTGTTGATGAGAAACTCATATTCGCCGCCTACATACTGAAGGTTGCCCAGATAGCCGTCCTGCTCAAGAAATTCCGAGCGGCGGAAAGCGAAGTTGCCAGACTCTGTACGATAAGCCGTTTTTCTGGATGCCTTGCGCAGAAGATAACATTCGTTTCGTAGACGATCGAAGCGATAATAGGGCTTTGCCTCCGGATCATAGTTGGAGTAGCCGAGCACAAGGTTTGTGTCCTTGTCCATTTTAGCTGCCATCTTACGAAGCCACATCGAGGAAGCCGGACGGTCCTTTGCGTCCAGCAGTACTATCCACTCGTTATGTGCAGCTTTCACGCCCAACGCCACAGACAGTTTCTGCTTGCTGATGAAGAGTGAGCGTTGCGGGATGTATGTGGAATAAAGATTCTTGTGGTCGACGCTGTATTTTCCTATGACATCCTCTGTGCTCAGATCTCCCCTCACACCCACCACAATCACCTCGTATGGCTGCTCATAGTTCTGAGTGAGCAGAACGGAGAGATGTGCGTCAAGAGTCTCGGTTGTGCCCGTAGCTAGGACAACAATCGAGACTGCCGGCATCTCGCTCTCTGCCACTTCTTTCTCGTCCGCATCTGCTGCGCTTTCCACTTTTCGCAGAAACGGATTAAGTACAGAGGACAATATTACGAGCAGCACAAGCGTGCATATCGCTATTATTGTAAATGTATCTATAAGCATGGTTATTTAAGATTCTTCCGAAAAATATGCCTTGGGCAACGGACGGCAGTTGTATGTGCTTGACATCACCTCGCCGTAAGCACCCGCAGAGCGGATGGCTATGAGGTCGCCACGATGGCATTTATTCAGTTCTATATTCTTTGCGAACACATCACTCGACTCGCATATCGGTCCGACGACGTCATACGTCTCACATGCTTCCTTGCTGCTCAGATTCTCTATCTGATGCACAGCCTGATATAATGCGGGACGTATGAGGTCTGTCATGCCCGCATCCAGTATGGCAAACTGTTTGTGCGAGCCTTGCTTCACATACAACACTCTTGACACCAACGAGCCGCATTGACCCACAACAGCTCTTCCAAGCTCGAAGTGTAGGGTCTGACTCTCACGGAGCTTCAGATTTTCCTCGTACGTGCCGAAGTAGCTCTGGAAGTCAGGTATTGGTTCGGCGTCAGGATTGTCATAACTGATACCAAGCCCACCTCCTACATTAATGTTGTCGAAGGTTATGCCTTCCTTTTCAAGGCTTTCCTGCAGATTGTTTATGCGGCTGCAGAGAGCCTTGAAATCGTCCATTACGAGTATCTGCGACCCGATATGGAAATGCAGTCCTATTACCTTCACATGGATCATCTCCTTGGCCTTGCGGATGACGTCCGTCATACTTTCCATAGCGATGCCAAACTTGTTCTCAGCCAGTCCGGTAGTGATGTTGGCATGAGTATGTGCTCCTACATTCGGATTGATGCGCAGCTCCACATTCACCACCTTACCATACTCTGATGCAATTTCTTCGATGACTTCCAGTTCTGCAAGCGACTCCACGTTAAAGCAGAATATGCCAGTTTCGATACCGAGACGAATTTCCCAGTCACTCTTTCCTACACCTGCGAATACGATGCTCTCTGCAGGGAAGCCAGCTTTCAGAGCTGCCTTTATCTCTCCTCCGCTCACACAGTCGGCGCCCAGTCCGTTACGGGCTATTATTGCCAGAACTTTAGAATTGGCGTTGGCCTTGACGGCATAATGCACGCTCCATCGTGGATGCTTCGTCGTCTCCTTCTTTATAGTGTCAAGCGTATCCTGAAGCAACTGTGTGTCGTAATAATAGAAAGGGGTAGTTATGTCCGAAAAACTCTCTTTTGATATCATCATAGCATGATTATTATTATCCAAGCCATTCCTCTCGCAGGAATGGCTTGGTTATGTGTATATATAGAGTATGTGTTCTTTTTTTTTACTTATTGTGGAAGAGCACGTCGCTAAGGTTCTGGAGCGCCTTCTTCTTGTCCGCCTCACGGATGAGGAACGAGATATTGTAGTTGCTGCCGCCATACGAAATCATACGTACCGGAATGTTCTTCATAGCGTCAAGGACAAGAGTCTCAAAGCCGAGGTTGTTCCAGTCGAGGTCACCCACCACGCAGACGATGCACATGTCGCTGTCCACGGTTACCGTGCCATATTTCTTGAGCTCGTCCACAATCTCGTTAAGGTGAGATGTATTGTCAATACTCATCGATACGCCCACTTCACTCGTGGTAATCATGTCGATAGGAGTCTGATAACACTCGAATATCTCGAACACCTTACGCAGGAAACCTGTGGCGAAGAGCATTCGTGACGACTTTATTTTGATGGCCGTGATGTTGTCCTTGGCTGCCACAGCCTTTATCTTGCCACGCAACAGCACGTTGTCAATAATCGTGCCGTCTGCCTCGGGATCCATGGTGTTCTTCAGACGTACGGGGATGCCTGCAAACTTGGCTGGCTGTACGCATGTCGGATGCAGAATCTTCGCTCCAAAGTAAGCCAGCTCGGCAGCCTCCTCGAAGTTGAGCTGACGGATGGCCTCCGTGTTCTCCACGACGCGCGGGTCGTTATTATGCATGCCGTCAATGTCGGTCCATATCTGGATTTCCTCTGCGGGGAGGGCAGCTCCGATAAGCGAAGCCGTAAAGTCGCTACCGCCGCGGAGCAGATTGTCCACTTCTCCGTATGCGTTACGGCAGATAAAGCCCTGCGTGATATACACTTGATAGCCCTCGTTCTCCTTCATTACGGCTCCGAGCTTCTCTTTGATGTAGTGTGAGTCAGGCTCGGCGTTCTTGTCCGTGCGCATGAAGTCGAAGGCAGAGAGCAGAACCACCTTAACGCCTTTCTCAAGGAGATAGTTGGTCATCATATTGGTGCTTATTATCTCGCCTTGAGCTACGATGTTCTTCTCCTCAAAGCTTGTGAAGAGATCCTTTGTGAACGATCGGAGATAATTAAACTCCGACACGAGGAAATCTCTTGTGCGCTGCTTCATTTCGTCCGTGGAGTAGAGTTCCTCCACGTGCTGCATATACTTCTTCTCTAAGTTGTTTATGACATCGTTGGCGCCGTCGCTGTTCTTTTTATAAAGATAATTTGAAATCTCAACGAGGGAATTCGTCGTTCCAGACATGGCTGAAAGAACAACAAATACCTGATTGCCTGACTGAGAAACCATCTTGGCTACTGATTTCATCCGTTCAGGGGTACCTACGGAAGTACCGCCAAATTTCATTACTTTCATATTACTCTCTTAAAATAATAGTTGATTATTGCTTTACCGTTTTGCTATATTCTTGGCTGACATCCGTCAGCTTGCCGTCGGCGCATCTGTAGACGCGTCCCGGAAACTTGTCGATTAGACTATGGTTGTGTGTTGAAATCACAACTGACGTTTCTCCCGTATGGCTGATCTCGTAGAGCAGTCCCACAATCTTTTCTGCCGTCTCGGGGTCAAGGTTGCCTGTCGGCTCGTCGGCTATGATTATCTTCGGATGGTTGAGGAGCGCACGTGCTATGGCTATACGCTGCTGCTCGCCTCCAGAGAGCTCATGCGGCAGCTCCATTTTCTTCTCCTTCATTCCCACAGCGTCCAGAACGAGGTCAATGCGCTCGTCTATCTCCTTCGCAGACTTCCATCCTGTGGAGCGTAGCACGAATTCAAGATTCTTGTATATGTTTCTGTCGTGCAGCAACTGGAAATCCTGAAAAATCACACCCATCTCACGGCGAAGAGCCGGCACCTCACGGCGCTTGATGGTGAGCAGATTGCGTCCCAGCACCTCTGCCTTCTCGGCGTTCCGCTTGTCGATGTCGAGCTCGCAATACATCGTCTTTAACAACGATGACTTGCCCGTACCCACCTTGCCGATGACGTATACGAACTGTTCTGGCTCAACCTCGAAGCAGACATCCTCAAGCACCAGACTGTCCGACTGATATATGTTTGCTTTCTTATATTCTATTAACATTTAATCTTAATATTAATGGTTACAATCTACATCATTCGGCAAAGTTACTAATTTTATTCTGATTACATCATCTTAATGATTGATTTTTATTATATATTTCGCGTTCTCTTAAACATGTACATTACACAGACAGAATGAAGATGACACATCCAAGCAAGAACTCACAAGCGTGATTTAAAACGTGTTGAAAAGGAAAAAGGCAAGCACCCGAAATCAGATGCTTGCCTCTTATTATACTAATTTTTCATTCTATAATTATTCCTCTACTGCAGCCTGCGCCGCTGAAATAGTTCGTTGATTATCGGGCGGTTACATTGTGGGTGTAAACTTTTGATAATTCGTATCTATTTTTAACTAATCTTTAGGGTTTTGAATGCTGATTTTATCAATCAAAATATTTATTTTTGCGGACATGAAGAAAACAATCCCATACATCCGCACTATTCCGTTAGGAGTTTTATCTTGTCGAGCTTCCGACTCACCTCCACCAGCTTGTCATAGACTTCTCTATGCTCCCAGTTGATGAAGTATTCAGCCCAGTCTCGATAAGTGAAGCAGATGCCTGTGTCTGGATCCTCGTAGTCCATGCTATCCCAGTAGTCAGATAACAGGCTATTTACATCGTAGGGGTCTTCTCCAATAGCATCCACGACAATCTCGCCATACTCACCGATAAGCGCATTTATCCAGTCTTGGCACTCGCAACCATCATTGTCACGAAGAACCTCGAAAGCAGCTCTTTTCAACTTGTCCATATTAGAAGTGATAATGGTTTTCGGTTCCTTCATATTCACCATTGATTATACCTTGAATTTCCTCTGATGTAAGTTTTAACTCTTTAGATGGATATTTGTTGTCTTTCCATCCTCCTGCGGGTTCCTTTACAGGTACTATTGACACCGCAAATGGGAAACTAACTATATAAACATGATTTGGCTGCTCGTGAATAATTGTACCAATTGTACTTCCCCCATCCTCCATTTGCAGTTTTATTCTATCCCCTTTTTGGAAATGATTTATTTTATGGAACATGTCGTATCTGTACTTTTGGTAACGTCTCCACTCATTTGGAATCTTAATTTTACAGAAGAAGGAGTTGAAGTAATTGTTTGCTTCTTTTGAATCACAGCCATACGTCTTCATTAGCTCCATGTGCTTGTCATACCATTCACGATATTGTTTGTATCTGAATACTGGCATTCGTAAATCAGATGCAGCAACAACATCTGGGTCTTTTGTCGCTTTGAAAATTGAAGATAGCCAAAACATGATTATATATGCTAATAGAGAAAACACACCTCCAAATATGACTTTGAAAATAAATGCGTCAAATAGCATTCTTGAAAGCGACCCTCCAATAAGCAGCGATAAAGCAAGCCAAAATAGTTGTGCCAGGATGTTGGCAAAATATATTTTTCTCATTTCCTTACCTCCATCAAAACACTAATCAACCTCTCCTTTTCTGCAAGCAAAGCCTCTAACGACTTCACACGCTCTTGAAGAACAGCTAATTCACTTGAAGCATTCGTCGAAAAGTGATGCGCTGTAGCATTGCCAGCCACAGCAACACCGCCATTATCCGCTGTAACTGTATTGCTTTCATTTGAATGGAAGCAATCAAAAAAATTGAAATTCAACGCCTCGCTGATTGCTACAAGCTTATCCGTATCAATACTTGTACGCTCCAAAACACGATTAATATTTTGGTTAGCAATACCGCTGCGTCTTGCCATTTCTGACTTAGACACGCCTAACTCGTTCATTTTCTGCTCAATAAGCAGTCCAATGTTGATTTTCTCGAACCTCATAATCAATCATTATTATTGAATAAATGTTAAATTGCGCAATTTAATTCAATCAGTTTGATTGTGTTTCAATCATAATGATTATCTTTGCACCATAAAGTTACTAAATAGTAATCATAATAACAAGAAAATGAAAGTAAAAAGACTACAGACGGCATCATTATCCGATGCTTTGAAGCAGATGACAGTTGGCGAGACATGTCTTTCTCCCGACGGATATTCACACAGGACGGTAATAAAGACCTGTTGTGAACTCAAAACTGAAGGTTATATCTTCAGTACCACCACCAAGACAGGCGAACAGTTTATAACACGCATCAAATAACCACTATGCAAACTAAAACTCCCTGCCTCGGTTGCCAAGACTCACGCAACCAACTATCACAGCAACCCGAATTTCGTAAACATAAAAATAAATAATTATGAATTTATCTAAATGGAAAGTCTCCGCTTTCGTGGCGTGGATTGTGACGACTCTCATAATTGTCAGCGTTGCACTTAGGGGTATTAGCAAACCCGACACTTTTACAAATCTGATTAGTATCGCAGTCCTGTTGTTTTGGATTCTTCTATCCATCGCAACAAATTGTCTAACTTTTAAAAACAACAAAAAGCAATGAAAAGATTTAATTGCATGTGTGCATTTTCGCTGCTCTTCGCAGCAATGTCTCTAACATCTTGCAGCGAGCGCATCGACGCTGGCTCTGAAGGCATTCTTGTCAACCTCTATGGTTCAGACAAAGGCGTGGACGATGTAAGTCTCGTCACAGGTCGAGTTTGGTACAACCCCTTCACCGAAGAGGTCTATGAGTACCCAACATTCGTGCAGACAATCGACTATCCTGCTTTTACCATCAACGCTAAGGATGGTTCTGAGTTTACCGTTGACCCGACGGTATCTCTCAAGATGATCGACGGCAATGCACCGAAAGTGTTCAAGAAATACCGTAAGGAACTGAACGACATCATCAATGGTACATTATTCAACTATGTCAAAGATGCGTTCCGTATTCAGCTCAACAAGTACACTACCGATCAGATTGTCAGCAACCGTGATATGGTAGAGCGTGCTATTGAATCACAGCTTAGTAAGGCACTTGCCAAAGAGCACTTCCAGCTTGAACAGCTTACGTCTGGTCTCAAATATCCAAACTCCATCGTTGAAGCCGTCAATCAGAAGAACAAGGCTATTCAAGAGGCACAGCGAGCACTCAACGAAGTGGCTGTAAAGAAGGCTGAAGCAGAAAAGATGCTTGTACAGGCACGTGCCGAGCGAGAGGCTAACGAACTTAAGACCGCCAGCCTTACTCCTGCCATCCTCAAGAAGATGTGGATTGAGAAGTGGGACGGTAAGCTTCCCGTTTATGGAAACGTACCGCAGATTATGATAACTAAGTAATCTTCAGTCACTAAATCCATCACACTTTTGTCAGTCAAAAGTGTGATGGACAACAAGAAACTGCAAAAATGAGTAACACTTTTTGCACCACCTGTAAGCACTCATACAATGCCGTCAACGGCTGTTTCTGCATGTTTCTCAACCGTTACGTTGAGTATTGTAGCATTAAGCCATGCCAACAAAATAATGAACTTAAAACATAGATTTATGAAAGAACTTATCACTATCCTCTACGGACAGGAGATAGAGGAATTCAAGAGTTTCACTTGGAAACAGAAGCTGGTTTACATCTACTTCGTTGTAAGTTTCGCACTATTCCTGCTCTGCGCTTGCTGCAACAGCATTGTTGCAATAATTGTTGCTCTCGTGAATATGCTTATTGCCTTATTCGTCGCATGTGAGCACATACCCAACTTTAACAAGGAGGATGAGTAATGGAGAAGACAACCATCAAGCAATTAAATCGTGACCAGTTCTTCACACTCAATCCAGTTGAGGAGCCGAAGGAGAGCCAAGTATGGGTGCGTGGCGACTACGACAGAAGCACAAAGAAGTACGAGTGCAGCAAGTTTGAAGACATCTGTCACTTCCGAGAGTTCAATGGTGACAAGGTGGTATATACCGACTTCATCTTTTAGCCCATGATGCAGATACAATTTCCCGACCGCATGGTTTCCTACGATACCTTTATGGCTGACCTATCCAATCGCATAGCCGAAAGGATAGTAGCCATAAAGCAGGAGCCAGAGGTTATCTCTCAACGAATGGCGTACCGACAATACGGACGTGCCAATGTGCAGCGTTGGGTACGCCAAAACAAAGTTCATCCTTGCAAGCGTGTTGGCATAATGGAATACACCACTGCAGAGCTGCGCAAGGCACAGTCTAACCAACAAGACTATTTCAAATAAATATGAACAAGAATATTAACATAGAGGAAATTCTAAAGGATTGTCCAAAAGACTGGACAATTTACGATTTTGAAATCAGAAGATGGACTAAAGAGTTCGGCAACATAAGAAAAGTCCTTCAAACATCTGCGAATTTTGTACGCTGGTACACACCTACCAAAAGGATATTGAACCTCCTGCCACCTGTACGGGATGGCTATTTTCTGTGTACGTTTATTCTTAAGTTTGAGCATCGTGAAAAACCAACGTTTTTCCTCGGATATTACAAAAAGGACGGATGCTACGATGTTCTTGACTACAGTCATAAAGGCTTCTGTTGTCAACGCGAAGACTACAAAGGTGATGAAGACGTGGAAAAGATATTCCTGCAATTGGCAAAATCTACAAAAGAAGCACACTATATAAAAGCAAGTCGAAAACTCGCAAAAGTATTCATCGACAATGTATATAGTGCAGAAACCAAACGTTTAATCACTCTCCCTCTTCCCAAATAGACATAAAGTTACAAATAATAAAGATATGAAAAAGAAGATATTGAGGTTGACCCTCAAAAGAAAATGGTACTATCTCATTGCAATTGGTGCCAAGCGAGAAGAATATCGTGAAATCAAAGAATACTGGTTGAAGCGATTGTTTGATGTTCAAAGTCCGATGATTGCAAAATATAGCTTCGGTGATGTAGGATTGACACCTAAGGATTATACACATGTTCAATTTCGTCTCGGCTATAAAAAGGATGCGCCAACTATGGAGTTTCAAATAACTGATATAGACATTGACAAAGGAAACGAAAAGATGGGAGCACCTATAGATAAAGACGTGATTATCATCAAGTTCAAAAATAATAAATACAATCAATTATGATTGACAGAAATAATATTATAGAAGCAGCAGGAAAAGCGTTTGCTAATAATGCTCGCAAAAACAGTGCTTGTATGAAAGTAGGTTTCCTACGTGGCGTTGATTGGTTCAAGCACGCCATTTGGCACGGTACAAATGAGCGACCAGAAGAAGGAGAACAAATCCTATACTTAGTGACTGAGGAAGACGAAATTGTTGATGCGAGAGTGACTTTTGCAGCTTTATATAACATCATGCCATGGGATGAGGTTGTAAGGTGCTTCGAGATCTCCGTATGGTGTTACATCAGCGACTTATTACCTAAATACCTATAGAAATGATAGATGAACAAGTAACAGCAGTAATGGAGTGTGAAGACCTCGACAATGCATGCACTCTCTCCTACGATAAAGAGACAAACACTCCTAAAAAGGAAGCAGCCTTGAAGATGAAAGGGCAGTTCGGCTGCGACGAGATTATAAAGTTATTTGGCAGAGCGTTCTTTTCAGAAGTCGAATTCGGATTTAACTTCTTAATGACAAACAAGTTGAAGATAACAATAACAATCGAAAAAGCAGAATGACAATAAGAAAGTTCCTAATCAACCTCCTCGGTGGTTACACCGAAAAGGAGTACATAGAGGCTAACCGCCACTCCTACAACGAGGGAGCATCGGAAGCGTTGCTCACGTTGAAGCTAAAGGCTGACATTCTCTACGGAATCCCTGCCGATAAATGGAGCAAGCTGATATACGAAGGCATTGTTGAACTCAAAAAACAATACGACGATGAATCTGACGAAAATCAAAAATGAGTGCTATGACGCAATGGTCGAAGCTATCAAGTCTGAGATTGGCAGCAGCGGTATTGACTATGCCACTTATGCCTGCGCTACGGTAGACACCAATGACGGATTTATAGAGTTGGTAATCGACCATCATAGCGATACTTCGGTTGTAATCGTCCATGACAATGGTAATGAGCACGACTGCCCTCTGCTATACAAAGCTATTGAGGAAGCCCTTCCCGACTGGGATGCAATAGAAGAAGAATGGCAGGAGGAAAATCCAGAAGAAGACGAGTATGAGGCTCACGGCTTCAGAGACGAAGCCGACTATCTCAACTGGAAGTACGGATAGGCAATTTTCATTCTACATACAATCTTTTTTGTTTTAAGTTTAGTATGTGGCTGCTCCGTCGGGAGACGAATGGTAGTCACAACATGGAAGGATAGTTCAACGGTAGAACAGCACTTATAGTTGCCATTTGCCATAATGAATAGCAGACGCAGGTTCGACTCCTGCCCTTCCACAACAAGTAAGTTTAACACTTTAATCACTGTAATATGAGTAATATCGCATTAACGGTTGATACTATCAACCAACTCAAGCCACTCGAAGTGGTAGAGAACGAGACTGTAAAAGCACGTTTCATTCAGATCTACGACACTCTTTGGGGTGCAGGTACTGGTGAAGCTGCCTACGAGCGTGAGAGTTTCTATTTCAACAACAAGCTCCGTGACGAAGAGAAGTTGCAGAAGGCTACAAGTTTCTCTGTCTTCACTTCATTCATCGACCTTGCCGTGGACGGTCTTTCTTTGGAGCCTGGCACCCGTGCTCTCTGCTACCTGCAGGGACGCAATGTCTGCATAGGTACTGACGCAAGCGGCAAGAAAATCTACGAAGGTCGCCTTACTCTTACCGTCAGCGGATATGGCGAGTTGGTACTGCGTGCAAGAGCTGGTCAGATAAGATATGCCGACAATCCAGTCCTCGTGTACGAGGAGGACGAGTTTGCATTTGGCGACAAGGGAGGGCAGAAGATTGTCGAGTACATGTGCCACCTTCCACACAAGTCTAACCACATCGTTGCTGCCTTCCTACGCATTACTCGTGCGGATGGTTCCATTGACTACGCTGTAATGCTCGAAGAGGATTGGTTGCGCCTTCAAGCCTATTCAGAAAAGAATAATCGTAGATGGGATGCCAACACTCGCCAGTGGATAGAGAAGCCCAACGACCTCTATCTGTCTAACGGTGGCAGAATAGACACTGGCTTCCTTGCTGCAAAGCTTATCAAGCACGCCTTCAAGACATACCCGAAGATACGCATCGGCAAGGGCACAGAGCTTGAAAGCCAGCAGGACGACAACAAGCAGCAGGAAGTTGACGACTTCTACGGTGTTGCTCCTGCAATGCCAGTAGACAATAATCCTGCCTTCGGCAATGCCGTCGACACTTCCGAGGGTGTAACCATCGACCCTGCAAAGGCAGATGTACCAGAGCAGGGTGCCACCGATGATGATGGAGCGTTCTAACAATTTCTTTTTTCAATCATAATCGCAAGCGTCGCCTGTGCCTTGTGGCACGGGTGGCGCAACTTAAAACAAATTTTACATGAGTACCGAAGTAGCAATCATCAAGCGAGAGAATGTAGAACTTATTGCTTCTACAGCTCCACAAGCATATAGCGAGAACCAAGTGTCACGTCAGCGTTGCCTTGCAGCAGGTAACACTCTCCTTGCAACCATTCAGCAGCAGGGTATGAATGACGAACTCGACCAACAGGCTGCATCATTCATCGAGAAGGCACGCAAGACTGTCAAGAAGATGTACGACAAGCGTAGCCCACTCACAAAGATGTTCGACGAGATACGCACCAACTTCACATCTATGGAGTCGGATGTAGACCCAACGAAGAAAGACTCCGTTCCTTACCAGCTCCAGCAGCTCCGCAACGAGTTTGCAGTACAGAAGCGTAGACAAGAGGAAGAGCGTCGTCGTACTGCCATGAAAGAGCAGCAGAAGCAGGCATCTATTGCAAAGTATCGTACCGACCTCGAAGAAGACTATCGTCGTGTGTTTAATTGCGTTCTTAACGGTTCTCTTAACAAGCTCATGGGCATCAATGCAGGCATCACCCTTGACAACATTCAGCAGAGCAAGGATACGATAACCAACTTCATCACCACTCTTGACGAGACTCCTTTCTCTCGTTCAATGGTACTCCTGCCTACCAATGTCAGCAGCGAAGAACTTGCAAACATTCGTGCATCTGTCCTCAACCGCCTAATAGCCAACTTCCGTGAACTGTATTCCTCTCAGCTCACTAAGGCAAAGCAGGAGTACATCACAATGCTGCCGTCTAAGGAAGCAGAGTTGAAGCGTGCAGCACAAGCAGCCAGCGATGAAGAAGCCGAGCGTATCAAGCGTGAAATCAAGGCACGTGAGGAGGCTGAAGCTGCAAAGAAGGAGCAGGAACGCATTGAGCGTGAGAAGAAGGAAGCTGCCGAACTCGAAATGAAGAAGCAGTCGTCTGAAATGGGTGCTCTCTTCAACACGGCTTCTGTTAGCGTGCCGACCTATCAGCCGAAGACTGCCGTCAAGAAGAAGCTCGTATTGCTCAACCCCGAGGGCATCATGCCTGTGCTCTCTATGTGGTGGACTGAGGAAGGCTGCAAGATGACGGTCGAAGAACTCACAAAGATGTTCAAGAAGCAGATTACCTACTGCGAGAAGCGTGCCAACGACAAGCAGAACTCCGTCACCATTGCCGACGAGTCTGTATCATACGAAGAAGAAGTTAAAGCTAAGTAACTATGGCTAATCACAATCCAGATGAATACTACAATCGCCCCGAGGTCTCCAACTCTGACCTAACAGAGTTGAAGCAGCTTTTGCACCCTCGTATGCAGTTTGGCGACAAGGAGGCGGCTTTCCGCTTTGGGTCACTGGTGGATGCTATCATCACCGAACCGTCAAGAGTAAACTATTATCAGCTAACTGTTGATGATGTTCAGTACACCGAAGACGAGTTCTATCATGCCAAGCAGATGCACCAGGCACTACTGACGGAAGCAAAGCACGACCCCTTTCTTGCAAAGGTGCTCGAACTCTCCGACACTCAACGCTTCATGGTGAACAAGCAACAGCAGTTCGAGTATGGTAGCTTCCCTTTCTGCCTTGACACTCGCTGCAAGTGGGACTGGTGGTTGCCGATGGCTGGCTTCGGTGGTGACTTGAAGACCACCTTCGCATCATCACAAAAGCAGTTCGAGGAGGCTGTCGACTTCTTCGACTGGGATAGAAGCCGTGCATGGTACATGGACATCGCACACTCTGACCGTGATTTCATATACGCTATCAGCAAGAAGAACGGACTTGTCTTCAAGAAGTACATTGAACGTGGCGACGATAACTATAATCGTGGACGTGAGAAGTACGAAGAACTGGCGTTCCATTACTGGTGTCTAAATCTCTAACAAATATGGATATATACTGCCGTGTCACTGACATAGGACTCATACCAATGTATGACAGCGACCTTGACGAGAAGCACCGACTTCGCATTGGAGACAACGTGCTTTGCACTATCAAGCGTCCTCGCAACTACGAGTTTCACAAAAAGTATTTCGCTCTGCTTAGGCTCACCGTTGCCAACCTTCCGCACCTCATTCAACAGCAAATGCAGATATTCACAGAAGAAGACCTGCTCGATTGTCTGAAGATTGACCTCGGACTATTCACCACACGCTGGCATGGTGGAAGACAGATTGTAAAGACTGGCTCCATCAGCTTTGCCAAAATGGACAACACAGAGTTTGAGAGGTTCTTTTCTCGCTCGGTTGATGCCATACTGCGTATCTATCTCCGTGGCACGGACAGGCAGGCTCTTATCGAAGAAGTTGAAAACTACAAGTAACATGATATACTCACTCAATGGAAGTCTTAGATACATTCCAGACAGTAAAAACAGAATAAACAATGGCAAGTACAGAATTAAACCACCATCTTCGCATCCAGCCGTACCCTTATCAAGTGGAAGGAATAAAGTACGGTCTCGAAAAAAGAAGACTGTTCATCGGGGATGAGCCTGGGCTTGGAAAGACTCTCCAGTCTATTGGCATCGTCGATACTGCCAACGCTTACCCTTGCCTTGTCATTTGTCCTTCATCCCTCAAAATCAACTGGCAAAGGGAATTTGAGAAGTTCACGGATAAGAAAGCTCTCGTCCTCGACAACTCCACACGCACCACATGGTCGTATCTCCTGCAAATGGGTATGCACCACGTCGCAATCGTCAATTATGAGTCGCTGCGCAAATATTTCGTGTGGGACATCAAGGGCGGCAAGAACTTCCGACTGAAAGATGTGGTATTCTGCCCACAGATTAAGCAGTTCCGTTCTGTTATCATCGACGAGTCGCACCGTGTAAAAGACCCATCGGCACAACAGACTATCTTCACTAAAGGCATCTGCACTGGCAAGGACTGGGTAATAATGCTCTCTGGCACGCCAGTTGTAAACCGACCAGAAGACCTTGTTGCACAGCTCTCCATAATGGGACGACTCAACGAGTTTGGCGGCAAAAGCCAGTTTCTTGCTGAGTATGGCGAAGGCGAAAACCTCTCAACCCTTAGCCAACGTCTCTACTCCAAGTGCATGATCCGAAGAGAAAAGGCAAAGGTGCTTACACAACTTCCCCCTAAAACACGCTGCGACCTCTATGTTGACATCAGCAATCGGGAGGAGTACGACCTTGCTGCCAACGACCTTGCAGAGTATCTGCGCACATACAAGGAGTGTACCGACCATGAGATACGTCGCAAGATGCGCATGGAGGCTCTTGTTAGGTTCATGACGTTACGTTCTCTATCGGCAAAAGGAAAGGTCAAGCAAGCTATCGACTTCGTGCGTGTCTTCCTCGACTCGGGCAAACCGCTTATTCTCTTTTGCTCCTTGCATGAGATTGTGGACGAACTTAAAAAGGCGTTCCCAAAAGCGGTTACGGTTACGGGGCGTGACTCTGCTGTTAGCAAACAAGCTGCCGTAGATAGCTTCCAAAGCGGACACAGCAACCTCATCATCTGTTCCATCAAGGCTGCTGGCGTTGGTCTTACACTCACGGCATCATCAAATGTTGCTTTCGTGGAGCTTGCTTGGACGTATGCCGATTGCTGCCAGTGTGAAGACCGTGCCCATCGCATCGGACAGAAGGACAATGTAACGTGTTATTACCTTCTCGGACGTGGTACCATCGACCACGCACTCTACAAAATCATCCACAAGAAGAAGTCTATCGCTAATGAGATTATGGCTTCATCGGATGATATACCAGAAGACGAACAATATTTTAACGAGTTAATAAACGAATTTTTACAACCAAATTTATTTCAAAAGTAATATGCTCCATCCTACCCCCCACGAAGGCTCATACGTCGATTCCAACGGCAAACGCTGGATAACACTCGACATTGACATCATGGTTAATCATGGCGAACGCTTCTTCTGTACATTCCGCTACACGGCACCAGTAACTTTCGACTACGAAATTGGCTGGCTCACCATGCTTGACAATCTGCAAGACGCACTCTATAAGCGGTACACGTCGCTTCAACATAGAGACGATGTGCGCATAATTTTAGGCGACGCAAAAGTAGTAAAACATACAAATAACAAATTTAACTCTATTCAAAATGACAAAGTTAGAAATTTCAAGAGAGCTGGCAGAACGCAAAGACATGCCACTCGCTGACGCTATCAAAGCGGTTGATGGTGTCATTGACATCATGAAGGATGCGTTCAAGAACGGACGCAATGTGTATCTCCGTGGCTTGGGTTCCTTCGTTATCAAGGAGCGCAAGGAGAAGACAGGTCGCAACCCACGAACTGGAGAAGTTATCATCATACCTGCACACAAGGAGGTAAAGTTCAATCAATCACAATCACTCATCGTTAAACAGTAATCATTATGGAAAAGATAGAGCGTAATATGAAGCAGTTTACCGCAACTAAGACAGTAAAGGCAACACCTATGACGAGAACGGATGCCGAGAAGTTTCTTGGACGTTCTATAACGCCAGCAGACCCGAAGGCAGAAGAAGGTTATCTCCTGCTGTACCCCGACGGCTATTACTCATGGTCGCCCAAAGAAGTATTCGAAAGAGCTTACAGACTTTCAGAGTCTTTCACCGACCGCCTGCAAATCGAAGAGGCAGAACTTCGCCACCGCATCGAGGCTCTCCACTCGTTCACTCTAACCAACAAGTACAGAGACATGCCAAGAGAGGAGAAGGTTATGCTTAGCTCACAGTTTACAGCAATGCACACTTATTATAATGCACTTGCTACAAGATTGGACTTTTACTTAAAATTTTAATCATTATGGGATTAATAACAGCAACATTTTTTGAGTGTGGTGTACGCTATGAGCGCACCACCGAAGAAGGCACAACAAAGAAGGTCAATGAACTCTACATCGTAGACGCACTCACCTTCACCGAAGCCGAGTCACGCATCACAGAAGAAATGCAGCCTTTCGTCAGTGGCGATTTCGATGTAATGACACTAAAGCGCACTCGTTATTCTGAGTACGACAACAGCGAGGGTGATAAGTACTACAAGGCTAAAATCATGTTCATCACTCTCGACGAGAAGACTGGCAAGGAGAAGCGGACTGCCGTCTACTGGCTTGTTCCTGCCAACGACATTGGTGAAGCTCGCAAGAAGGTTGTTCACGCATTTGCAAACACAACTCTTGACTACGAGATTGCCACGCTCGACGAAACAAAGTATTTTGATGTGTTCTTGCACGACACTAACCGTTCAGCCGAAAAGACGGACTAATGGGAATGTCGCTCGAACAGATGCGAGAGCTTGCCAACAATGGCGTGAAGCAGCGACGCAAACAACATGATGAGGAACATCAGATACAAGTTGCTTGCGTCCGCTGGTTCCGCCTTCAGTACTCTAAACTTAGCCTCAACCTATTTGCCGTACCAAATGGTGGGCGGAGAGACAAGGTTACGGCTGGCAAACTCAAAGCAGAAGGGGTGGTAGCTGGTGTTGCTGACTTATTGCTGCTCGTGCCATCGGGATGCTTCCACGGTCTTGCAATAGAAATGAAGACTCGCATCGGTCGGCAACGTGACTCGCAAAAGGAATGGCAGGAGTACATTCAGAAGCAAGGCTACAAATACGTTGTCTGCCGTTCGCTCGACGACTTTATGAGTGAAGTGAAACACTACCTCCCAACTTGTAAATAACATTACTAACACCATCTAATAAGTTTCTTATGAACTATTTCTCCCACGACAGCAATGCTCGTAACGACGAGCGCATCATCCGACTTCGCATGAAATACGGAGCTGCTGGGTATGGTGTATTCTTCATGTTGCTGGAGCGGATGCGTGACGCTACTGGATACATGTGCGCCACCGACTATAATGCTATATCCTACGACCTGCGTGTTGATGCTGAACTTATCCGTGCCGTCGTCGAAGACTTTGAGCTGTTCAAGTTCACCGACGATCACGCTTTCTTCTATTCGTCGTCTATGCTTAGACGCATGAAGCAGAAGGACGAGGTGAGACGCAAAAGGTCTGAGGCTGGCAAACGTGGTGGAAGACCAAGAAAACCAAAGGTGATACCGTCCGCTCCAGAGTCCGATAAGCCTGCCAAGAACTCTTCGCCTCCTGCTGACACTCAAGCCGACATCAAAGCTCTCATCGGTGAATATGAGCAGGAGTGTATGTGCATGAAGTTCCACATCAACCAGGCTGAACTCTCTAAACGTTACGCTCAGTTCATTCTTGACTGCCAATGTAGGCAGACAGAGCATAATGACCGACGAGACGCTATTAATCATTTTAACGACTGGCTGAGGATTGTACTCGAAGCCGAAACAAGAAAAGCAAATGAACAATCAGAAAGAACAAGTCAAGCGAATAAACGTAGAGGTGTTCAAGCAACAACTTCTCAACCGCAAGATTACAGCGGAGCGTTTTAGATTGCCGTGGCAATATGAAGCGTCAGTCGATGCTATCACAGCAGCTTACAAGGCTAATGTGGAGTTCAGACACCGCATTTATCAAGACGACATTGCTACACAAGAGCATATCAAGGCTGCGGCACGTTGGCTCACTGCCGAGTATCCTAAGTTTGGTATGCTTCTTTGTGGGCAGTGTGGCAATGGCAAGACTACATTGTCACATGCCATTATTGACCTCGTATCGTGGATTTACAGAAACGATGACAGCAACGTTGGCTTTTACATCAAGCAGGTGGATGCAAGGGAGATATGCGACGCTGCAAAGAACAATTACAAGACATACAAAGGTCTTTGCTCACAGCTCATGCTCTCCATCGATGATTTGGGCGTGGAGCCGTCGGAAGTGCTCGACTATGGCAACGTGCTAAGCCCTGTCATAGAACTGTTGAGCCATCGCTATAACGCACAGCTCTTCACTATTGTCACCACCAACCTAACACCGAAACAAATTCGAGAACACTATGGCGAACGCATCGCTGACCGTTTCAACGAAATGTTTGAACGCATCGTGTTCGAGAACTCAACATACAGAACATTATAATCCATTCAATTATAAACAACATGAAAGAAACAAAAACAATTCAGATTGAAGTGCCTGCTGACAAGAAGGCAGAGTGGCAGGAAGTAGGCGGCAAGGCCGTCCTCGTAATGGTTGACGAGAAGGACAACCGACCAGTAACTGAGCGCATAAAGACTTTCGAGGATGCCTGCAATGAACTGGGTGAAGACCATCCTATGGTGTCTGTCTACGATGCTTTGGTCACCAGAGCTAACGGTGAGCAGTCGCTTGCAGAATGGATGGGCAAGGATGTTGTAGCTTTCCTAAAGCTGCGCATCATTACTGAAGCTCTCAATGAGGGCTGGCACCCGAAGTTCACTGAAAACGAATATCGCTACTATCCCTGGTTCTACATCTACACTAAGGAAGAGTACGACAACTTCTCTGAGGAGGAAAAGCGTCGCTGTGTCGGTCGTGCGAGCAACAATGCGATTGCGATTGGCGGTCTCGTCTACTCGCTTGCGAATCACGCTTCGTCGTATTCGGCTACGAATTACGGTGTGCGTCTTGCCTTCTCAAACAGAGACTTGGCAGAGTATGCAGGCAGGCAGTTCATTGATATTTGGGCTGATTTCGTCTTCGAAATCAGCGACAATGAGAGCGAGGAAGACGATGAATAACGGAAGACTGGCGTTCTTCAATCTCGTTAAACAGATGCGGCAAGCGCAAAAGGACTTCTATTCTACCAAAGGGCAGGACTGGCAATCAGTCCGTAAGCCTCTTTGGGATAAGTCACTTGCGCTTGAAAAGCGAGTGGACGAATATATTGCACACGGAGACGCATACCTGCAACAGCATCAACCTTCTTTGTTCGATAAATAAATAAAGCAACTCACAAAGTCAAATTCTCTATTTTTGCAAACGACACCATGCACAGTATTCTGAACATAACTCGTCGCCCAGATGTAACGTTCTATCCAAATGGACGTATCGACATCACCTCACGAATAGCAAAGGTACTCAATCTATGCGAGGGCGATGTCATTGACATTGCCGTTAATGGATGCGAGTATCAGCTATATGTAAAGCATAAGGCTAACTCCTACGTCGGCTCACACGAAGCAACTGTAAGACCTTCCAAAACTGGAAGCCGTAATTTCAGATGCTATTCCAAACGTCTCACGCATGTTATGATGCGGACACAAGGCTACGGCTTTAATGACGTGCTTCGGGTGCCTGCTGGAGAGTGCATGACGTTCAACAACTACGGCTGCATGGTGTCGCTTATTACGAAAATCAATCTTCAAAAATAAGTAACGTATGATAAAGGAAATAAAGTATGGAGGCTACACGGTCTCACCTTCCGACTACGACTCGCCAGATGGCGACCTCGCTTTGTCTTTCAATCTCGTTCCAAAGAATGGGGAGTTGCATGGCATGCACACTCCCTCCACTATTGGCTCCCTGCAAAAGGGTGAGGAGTTGATTTTCATACACACGGTTAATGACAATACTAAGTTCCTCATCATCAAGAAGGACAAATCACTATACTACGGCAAGTTGGGCGAGGCTACTCGCACTATCATCAAGACGTATGATGTGGACACTATCAAATGTACTGCCACTGGCAATGTGTTGTGCGTCTATGGAGCCGACTCCTTAGACCATTTTGTCTATCTGCGTGGCAAGTATCGTCCTTTCAGTACTGCCGATTATGCAGTTACTCTGCAGTTCGGTCTCGACTCGTTAATACGCACACAATCGCAAGTGATTAACAGCGTGCTCAAAGACTCTAACGGATCATCCGTGGCTACATGGGAGAATGTTGTATCGCAAGCCTATGAGGTAGGATTTGGAGGCGTATCGGTAGCATGTAATCTTTCCAAAGGTGTTGTTTACAGAATAAAAGTCGCAAGGAAGACAGCTACTTCTACAATGTATTTCCGTATAACTCTCTATGATGCTGACGGTAAATGGTACGCACTGGACGCTGGCATTGTCGGAAGTGACTTTGAATTTACCCCGACAATGAATGTTGTGCGTATTTACGCTTCCTTCACATCTAACTCACAGGATGGACCAACATGGAACGGAAAACATGTAGGTACGATCATGGTTGATAAGCAAGTGGCTGTTATACAGCCAAGTGGCACATATCTCTATAACGCCATCGAGAGTGCTAACAATGCATTGCTTGGTCTTGCAAACACATTGCTTGCCAACTGTCGAGACGGCAACAGATTTGCGCTGCCGTTCTTTGTCCGTTATGGTTTCAGAATGATTACTGGAGACATCATTACTGTGTCACCGCCTATTCTCATGGAGCCTAACACGGAGGTTACGCCTGTTATCGAGTTGAGTGAAGTGAAGAAAGTCCACAGCGAAAGCATCTATTACAATGCGCTCGTCACGGCAAAGGCATACAGCTCCAAACTTATGTATCGTGTCAAGGATAAGGTGAAGCTGCAAAACCTCCTCGACATGGAAGACCTTGTAGACACTCTTGTTATTGCAGTGTCTGACCCTATCTATCTGTACAAGGAGGGCGCATCGCTCGAAGAGTGTAGGCAGAATATCTACGTTACCAACTCGGCTCCTGCCAACAAGACCTATTCGCTCAATGGTATCAAGACCATTGCAAGCACAGCTACAAGTTATCTCACGCTTCCTCACTTTGATAGCTACGAGGAGAAGTTGTCGGGCGTTTCTGCTTTCAAAATCGTTAAGGAGATTAAGAAGGATGAAATATCCATGAATGACAACTTTGTTGATGTGCCTTTGGATGCAGAGGTGCTTAAAGGCTTGTCGGGAAATACATCGCTTCTGGCTGACAATACAGAAAACCTTGCCACATACAACGCCAAATATGCCATGTCTTACAACCAGCGTGAGCACTGGGTGGGTATCATTGAGAGCGAGTTTGTTGGCTTCGACCTCGATGCTATGTGTGGCTTTGTACAGACGCAAGAGCATGACGCAAACTACAAAGTGGGCATTGAGCAGCGTGAAAGCGAAGCTCTGCAATATGCTGTAAGAGGTAAGAATACACAGGCATCGGCTAACAGACGTTGGTTCTTCTACACCAATTCTAAGGCGGTCGAAGCTACCATATACGAGAATGGCAAGCAATACAAATACGAGCTGCAGGCGCATCCATTCCTCAAAGGTGCATACCGATTTGGCAACCCTGTGGCAACTGGCGACGACACAGATAATGGATTGTCGCTTCCTCGCTCTGTTATTTCTACCAACAAGGACAATATGGTGTTTGTGTCGGTGCAGGGCAATCCCATTATGATTGAGCAGCGTGTGCGTGTCGGTGACGGCATATTGTATGCTGCTGCGTCTAACACTCGTCCTATCACTCGCAACCAGTTCGGACAATCGCCTCTGTACATCTTTTCGTCAGATGGCATCTGGGCAATGGAGGTGGCGAACGACGGTAGCTATTCGGTTCGTCAGTCGGTGTCTCGTGATGTCTGCAACAACATCAAGAGCATTACACCAATAGACAGTGCCGTGCTCTTCACTACCGAACGTGGCATTATGATGCTTTCGGGCACCGATACTCAGTGCATATCTGAGCCTATCAACACGAACACTCCATTCAATATCTTGTCACTCGGTAATACGTTAAGAACATACCTCGCTGACAATGATTATAAGATGTTAGACATTGTGCCGTTTACGACGTTCATTCGCAACTGCCAAATCATTTACGATTATGTAGACCAGTTGCTGATAGTCTTCAGCGAAAAGTGCGGATATGCTTATGTCTATTCTATTGAGGAGAAAAAGTGGAGTCTTATCGAATCGAAGCTGCTCTACGCTGTCAACTCTTATCCCGAAGCATGGGCGGTTGAGAAGGATAAGGAAACATTGAGCATCGTCAACTTCTCTGACGTGGCTATTGACAACACTCCAGTAAAGGGGATGCTTGTCTCTCGTCCGCTCAAACTCGAAGCTCCAGACATTTTAAAGACCATCGACACGGTGATCCAAAGAGGTATGTTCCGAAGAGGACACATCAAGTCGATATTGTTTGGCTCTCGGGATTTGTTCAACTGGCAGTTGGTCTATTCGTCCACCGACCATTACTTGCGTGGTTTCCGTGGCTCGCCTTACAAGTATTTCCGCATAGTCCTGCTATGCGACATCTTACCCGATGAGTCGTTGTATGGTACTTCCATACAGTTCCAGCTTCGTCTCGTCAATCAACCACGATAACATACAAAAGAGAGCAACCGTAATGGCTGCTCTCTTTTGTATTCGTTAGAATGGGGTCTGTGTCCTTCTTACTCTCTTGGTTCTGAAGTTCACGGCTTCCTTCATCGCTTCAAGCATTTCTTGCTCTTTCTCTTTCCACTTCGGTGCCGATGGGGGATTGGTTATGCTCATCCAGTCTGCCAATACACGACACACCATGTACTCATGTATGTATCTCACAAGCAAGGTCACGGTGGTCTTGCTGTAAGCGTCGGGTACAAGCAACTGTATCTCGTAGTCCTGCGACTTGGTTTCCTCGGGCTTCTCGTTGGTAAACACCTCGTCGCTTCCTTCGTCGGTTGGTGGCTCCTCGTCGTAGACCACTGTGGGCATGTTGTCCATTTCTGTCACTTGCTCCACATTTTGTTTTGTGTATGGGAAAAGAGCCTCTACACTCTCTGCATAGGCAAGGTCAAGCACTTTTGTCACCCTGTCAATATTGCCTGTCTCGCCAATGTCCTGCACTTGGTGACGGTCGTGTTCCGTGTTCACCTGCATAACATCGCCCTCAACGTAAGCATAGTTCTTGATGTCATACAGCAGCTCACTACGTTTGAAGAGCAGCTTCACGGTCTTGGTGCGTGCCGTCAGTCCTGTGCTGTTGTAACGGTTCTCGTCCATGTCTTACGCCACGGTTGTGCGTGTCGGACGGCTGCGCTTGTTGGCGGCTTCACGCAACTGCTCAAGGTTGGCGGCAGCAAGGGTGATGTAGTCGCCTGCGTCATTCTTGTTCGTGATGGTGAACCAGTCGCCTATGGCACTGTTCACAAGATACTGATGCAATGCCGAGCTGATTGTGTCGTTACCTGCACTGTTGTAGTTCGGGGGCATGTTCAGAGATATGGTGAGGTTGCTGGTGGCACTCAGCAGCTTGTCGTTGGCACTGGTGCCTGTCTCGTTGATGAACTCGCTTAGCTTGGTCTTCAAGTTAGCGAAGGCATTGCCGATGGAGCGCAATATCTGGTTTGCGTTCTCGTCGTCATCATTGGCTTGCATGTTTGCCACCTCCTCATGGTTCGTGCCGTTGGTACGGCTTCTGCCTGTAAGATAGGTCTTGTTCTGCACGTCGTAGATAAGCTCCGACATATACAGAGTGATTGCAATAGTTTTCTTTGCCATTTCTATATTGTGTTATTGGTTATACTCTCATTCAGAACAGACGGTAGCCGAAGGTTACACCCAACGTCGGCTGTACCTCGCCTTTCACATTCACGCCTGCTCCAACACCTACCACGCATCCCCATCGTCGTCGCTTCTTCTCTATATATAGAGTCTTGGTCACGATGTCGGTGCGTCTGAATATGTTGATGCTGTCAAGGTGTGGCTCATAACCGCTTACCCATGCCGTGTATTCGTCACCTTCATACTTCTTCTGCACAATCGGGATTATCACTGCTGCGCTGTCATTAGGAGGCTGGAACACTTTGTCGGGTGATGTGTCGTTCACAACAAGTTCCTGGTGATGCTCACCACTGCCTTCTCGCTTCTCCTTTGCAGTCGGCAACCAACGCACAATGTAATCCGTTGTTGCGCTGTCATTCGCCACTGGGGATGCAATATACACTGTGTCCCATTTGGTGATGGTGGTCTGCTTCTCTTCCGTCACATTGCCTACGGCATGGTCTAAGACAAATGCTCCTACAACGTAACCTAAGACAAAGCCGAAGAGCACCACTATCAACATTACAAAGAAGTCGTTTGACTTTTTCTTTTCCATAATGCTTCGTGTTTATTGTTTGATGAAGTTTAAGATGCCGTCTCGGTGAAGGGCAACAATACTTTGTTTGCCTTTCTCGCTGAGGAGAAAAGACACGTCACGTTTGTTGTCCATGAAAAGGTTTTCTGTCAGAACGGCTGCACATGCGGTATGCTTCAGCACAAAGAAGTCTGCCTCCATATCCTTGTCGCCATCGCTCTTGTCGGTACGGATAGGGGTCTGCTTGCTGCTATACGAGCCGTCCTTCTTGCCTTCCTCCATGATTTCGGCATAACCACTCAGATGTTTCTCGGCTGCTTCATACAGACGTTCTGCAAGGGTGTCGCTAACAGTCGTTCCCTTACTGGTGTAGGCACACCAACCGCCTGCAAGCATCCACTTGCCTTCTCCGCCTGCTGCATTGACGTGTATCGAAACGTACAGACACTTGTCTTTGCCATACTTCTTGCAGAGATTGTTCACATAGCTGCAGCGTAGACGCAACTCCTGCTGTTGGGGAAGGGGCACAACGTCCTCGGGCATGTCTACATACACTACACAACCTCTGACTTCCAAAGCGGTGCGCAGTCGGTTCACTATCTCTCGACTGTAACGATACTCTTCCAGCGAATTGTCGGGGCTACGTTTGCCACCAACATTCTTACCGTGTGCTGTTCCTAAGATTACTACTTTCATGATTTTTGTAATTTATGGTTTGAATAAAATTTTATGCAGTAGGGGTGTGGTTATGTCGGCACTACACGAGTGGGCTTCTTGCGGTAGTATATCTTCCGCATAACATCGTCTATGGCTCCAACAGCATCTGTGCCGTAGCTTTCGCTCTCGCCTTTGTTCGTAAACTTGTACCACTTCGACACTATCATTGCAACGAAGTAGGAGAACAGAGAGGTGCCGATGCTGCCGTTCAGCGACTCGTCATAGCTGTTGCTCAACTCCAGCTTCACAACGTAGTTCTTGTCAAGTTCCACACCATGACTCACGGGCTGGTCGCTTACAGACACCAAGAAGGGTTTGAACTGCTCCGTCGCTCCGTTGCAAGCCTCAACCCAAAAGCGTTCAAGCATCATGCGGTCGTCGTCAGTAGTGAAGATGCGGTCGTAGGCTGTTGCGTCGCCTTGCATCTTCTGACCTGTGTACGAGGTGGTCTTTGCCACCTCGTCATACACGTTTGCTTTGTTTACTATCAGTTCTATTGTCTTCATAATGCAAATTTAATGGTTGTCACACGCTCTTTACTTTTATTTATTTCTTCGATAGGTATTCGGCAATGGCTTCCGCTATCTCCTTCGGGTCGCTTCGGTGCGCTGCTATGGCTTTGGCAAGTGCGCCTACTTCCTTCATTTCTCTACTCTCCTTTGCGTCGGCTGGCTCCATGATGCTCTTTATTTCTATGGAAGCAACAAAGAGCACGGCTATCAGCGTGAACAAGGGAAACGTGTACAGAGTCCAGGAGTTGAAGATATGCAGGAACACGAAGCCTGCTATCTGAACGGCATCCAGTACCATCATGGCAAGGATGGCGTTGTAGTATCTCGATAGCTTCTGTATCGTGCGTTGCATCTTGTCGCTCCGTATGCGGTCGCCTCGCGTGTGCGCCTTTCTGATACCTGCCCAGAAGTCAAGGGCGATAAAGAAGAGTGGTGTGATAAGCAGTCCCACCATAAGGAACATCACCACTATCAACTGTTCTGAAATTGTGTAGCTCATAGGTTTAACGTATTAATAGTTTTGTAACACTACCGAGGGCTGCACCTAATACGGTAAGTCCCCAGTCTATCCAGTCCCATTCTCCTCCCCAGCTCTTGTCCTTAAACTCCAGCGACGAGGCTGCAATAACACCTGCATATATGCCGCAGTATGCGCTGTCCGAACACACTCCGATAGCATAGCCGCCTGCAAGGTGTCTTAAGCGGTTGCTCTGTTTGAGCCATGCAAAAATCTTTTTCATAAATAATAGGTTTGGGTTTAACAATCTTCTAACAGTTTCTCGTAGTCTACGCTGTCTTTCTCTTGCCAGCCTGCTTCTAAGCACGCATTGACGTGACACACCATGCCTTGATAGAAAGCGTCGAGTTCTTCCTCGGTGTTCAAGCTGATCACCGTTGATGAGGTCTCTCCTTCAGCAATGTTGTCGTACACTCGTATCTTGACTGGAAGGTTCTTGCTGATATAAGCGTTTGCATAGTTACGCTGATTGGCATCACTAAGCCACACTTGTTTACCTGCCCACTCGTAGCCACTGACAATCTTTGCGTCGGTCAGTCCGTTCACATGAGCTTCTATCACTTCACGCAGTTCACTTACACTTGGCTTGTGGTCAAACCTCGCACGGTAGTTGTAGCCGTTGCCGTTCTCCTCACCATAACCGAAGAAGAGAATATAGCTTCTTGACGACACTCTCACTACTCCGTCCTGCCGTTCTTTCGCTCCAAAAATCTTTTCCATTGCCTTTCGTTTTTATGGGTTACTAATTGAAGGTGTAGCGCACGCCCTTGCCGAAGCTCTCCATGCCTATGGTGGTACCAAAAGGCAATACCTTTCGTTCTTTTGCTAAGCGAAGAAATTGCAACTGACGTTTGTCCGATGTGAAATACTTGGCTTTCGTGCCATTGTCAAACTGAAATTGTACCAGTGTGCGGTTTCCGTTCTCTGTGGGTACATCTTCCTCAAAGTCAAGTATGACGATGTGAAGGTTTACCAGAGTGCCAAGTTTCACTCGCTCGCCAACAAATTGCTTCTTTCCGTCTTCGGGTTGATACACTAAACCGAGGTTCTTAAACTCTTCCATATCTTTTCTCTTGTCGATGATCGTCTGCATAAGGTGTCTGCAATTTCCCCATTTTGCCATGCCGTAGAAACTACCAATCAATTTGCGCCTTCTGCTCCTGCTCTTCACCTTTGCCATGTGGCGTGCAAAGCGTTGCTTGGTGCGCTTCCTTATCCTCGCCTTGTCTCCGTCATAGACGAAGCCGAGGAAGTCGATGCCTTCACTCAATGGACGGATGGCTTCACTGGGCTTTATCTCGAGTCCTAATGCCTCTGCTTCGGCATGTAGTTTCTCTCGTAGCCACCAAAGACGTTTCTTTGTCTTTGCCAAAATCAGAATGTCGTCGCAGTAACGGTAGTAAAACCTTGCTCCGTACTTCTCTTTCATCCTGTGGTCGAGTTCGCTTAGCAGCAGGTTACCGAAACATTGTGACGAGCGAAGACCGATTGACAATCCTTTGGGCATCAGCTCTATAAAATTGTCGAGTATCGGTAACAACACTTTGTCCTTGATGTATCGTCGTATCACCTGCTTCATCAGTATCTGACAGATGCTCTCGTAGAACTTACGGAAGTCGCTTTGGAAATAATAGCAACAGTCTTCCATGTTGTGACGAATATCGGAACGCATCTTCCTAAATAGCTTGTGCATTCCTCTGCCTTTGATACTGGCGCAACTCGTAGGGATAACAGTCGGATAGACGTAGCGTTCTACTACTCGCATCACAGCGTTGCAGCCAATGCGCTCTTCCACTGGTGGCGACTGTACCTTTCTAATCTTGTTGCCATCCTTAACCTCAAACTCCTCAAACCGAGTAATCCTAAAGCTGCCGTCTCCGATAGTCGTAGCAAGACGGTTGATTATCTCTTCTTTCTTGCTTCTGTAGTATTCCTTCGACCATTTCGATAGGTCGCAGGTCACTTCATCAAACGACGCTTCAAGATTACTTCGGTCGATGATTTCATTTATGAGGTTGCCATATCTCTTCATTGGCTTATTGATTTCTTCTCGTTCCGCAGTCGTTAAGGCTTTCACCTGCATTGCTGCATCTACTCTCCTATGATAGACTGCACCCTTGTCATGTTTCCGCTTTCCTGTCCATAAAGACAGCTTTTGCCGAGGCTCCGTCCTTTCGTCGGCAGCAATGCCCATACATGGGCGACGCTGGAGCGACGATGTTATTCACTCCAGAAGGTGTGGAGTGTTAGGGATAGTTGGCAAGACGCACACCGTTATTCGTATTCGAATTCGACGAAGCGTTATTCGCATTCGAGTAGACGAGACCGCCATTCGCATTCGCATTGTTGTTCGCACGACCGACACAGCGACGTCAAGGACTTCCGCCTTTGTTTTGTTCCCACGGCTACGGCTACGTTTCGACGCTTCCGTTTCCGCTTAATCAGACGATTGAGTTATTATTTTTTATTGTTTGTTACTTTATTTGATATTCACATGTGTTGCCCATTGGGCATTTCTGTTATGGTGGTCGGGTCGGCTTGACAGCCGACCTCTCCATCCTATTGCTTTTTCGTATCATCATATTCTTCCAAGTTATTTTCAATCAGTTTGTCAATCTCAGCATCGTTGCTCAATATTCCAGAGAAGGCAAGACGCACACCGCCACCCGTATCCGAATACGACGAAGCGAGCCTCGCATTCGAGTAGACGAGACCGCCAAGCGCAACCGCATAGTTGTTCGCACGACCGACACAGCGACCAGGTACGCCAGAGTAGTATGTAACAGCACAGAAGCATGTAACCCACTTGCTGGTATCGTTGTTTACTGAGCTTGCGATTATGTCACAGAAGCGACCAAGCCTTATTCGGGCAATGTTATAGCCCGATTGTGTTGGATATGGTACCACTCGCTCGGTGTCGGTATGTGGATCGTAGATGTGGGCGTTGCCGTCCACGGGTCCCACTTGTGAGCGTTTGCTTGCCTTCCACTCCTTGAATGTGCTGATGTTTACACCGTAGAAGTCCATAACCTCGTAGTTGCAGGCGACTGCACCTTCAACGTTCCACACCTTGTTGGCACCGCTATGCACACCGTTTATAGTGTCCATGCCTGTTTTGTCTTTGCTTCCAGTGGTGTACTGTGAGCCACAACCGAAACCATAAACACTTTGGTCGTCACGGTTGCCACTCCAACACAGCGAAAGTATGGCAAGTATCTTCGACTGCTCGTAGCTTATCGAGTGATAGCCCTTGCCTCGCATACGGCATAGGTTCAACATGTCTTGGTAGGTGTAGTTCATTGCGCCTACTGGAGTTGATGTTGGGTTGCCTTCATCGTCGTAGCTCCATTCTATACTGGTGGTCTGAGTACCATTGCCGCATCGTGTCTTCTTACCAGAGAGACTTCTTGCTCTTACAAGGTCGTCCACACTCATGCCATAAATACCCACCAAGTCTGCCTTGTGCTCTACCCAGCCTGGCTCTATGGCTTCAATGTCGTCGCTATCCACGGCAAACACTTCCTTTGTTTGGTCTATGCTCATTAGGCAGGTGAAGTAGAACCATTTGGCACCACTCGGAACGTCACGGAAGAGATAATCATCTTCTAAGAAGTCAAGAGGTGACATCGCTGTACCTGTAACAGACACTTGTGCCTTCTCGATAACTACATCATCGTCGCCTAAGAACACACCACCAAAAAGGGCGTTATTCAGACCGTAGTATCTGACCTGTTTCATGCCTCGCACGTCTATGCGGTACACAGCACAGCTCGCTACTGACGACATCATTTCTTCGGTAAAGGGCTGACCTACTGTTACAGAGTTGAGGGATATGCCGACACCTGCTCTGTATATGAGTCCTGCAAGTCTGCCACTGGCTTTCTCTGTCCATGATGCCACTGGCTCCTCGTCTCCATAGTTCAGCAGGATATGCTTCTCTTGCACCTTGATGTCATTGATGCCCTTGTACCAGAAGTGACAGAACCTTGCCAACGAGTCGAAGCCTTGTCCCAAGTTGTCGGTGTAGTCATAGTCCGTACCATCGTGATACTTGGTATTGTCGCTCTTTTTCAAGAGTTTCATCGTTACGGCACTGCCGTCTCTGTTTGGCGTTGCCTGCACTGGTACACAATAACGTCGTATTATATTGATGTAACCACTGGGGACGTACTTGTTCTTGTACTTGTAGCCTGTCTTGTTGTCCTCATTCGTAATGTTCTGAGGGTCTGGTTCGAGGTCACTCATTGTATATTGAGAGTACAGCGCATTGTGGAGTTCAAGCTCGGGGAAGTAGTTCTTGTATGTGTTGTACAGACTTTGTTCTATCATCTGTGTCAAGATGTAGCGTCCAGTCAGTCCATCACACTTGTCTTTCAACTCGCTGCCTATGCCTCTTGCACCAGAGTCAATGAGCGACTGCAGTAGCGTTGTGTCGCTACGCACATTGCCCAATTTGCAGCTAATCTCTGCTATCCTCGCACCGCCACTGATTGCATCTTTCAGCATAGTCATGGTGTCGATTTTGTCACAACCTCGTATCTCAAACCTTGTCACGTCGCTCATGCCGCCTATCGTCAGACCGCCATTAGGATATGTCAGTAACGGTAGGTTCACAAACTGCAATGAGGTCATGGTCGAAGGAAGGTGAAGCACGCTGATAGGAGCACTCTCCGCAGGGGTGAAGGTCTTTAAGCTGCTGCCTTCGGCAAGCACTTCCTTTAGACGAGGGCAGTTCTTTGCACTCAACACGGCTATCTTCGTGTTTCGTATGTCGACACGTTTCAAGAACGGCATCGTTGGAAGGTTTAAGCCCGTGAGAAGTCCTGTGGTGTAGGCTGGGCTGTATGCTTCGCCTCCTACTATCAACTCTTCAAGCAACGTGCAATACTCCAGCGAGAAGCCGTCCGACTTCGGGGTACACTTGGAAATGTCGAGCTTTGCAAGTTTGCTGGCTCCGAAGATGTATATCATCTTACCGCTTTCTTGCGCATCGCTAACACGCATAGTATAGCTCTCGCCTGCAAGCAGGTGGCACGAATCGGCACACATATCCGCTCTATCCTCACCAAGTCCGAAGAAGCCGTCTTGCGCTGCCGTGATGGTTATCTCTATCTTGCCCATCATACGAGCCTTGAATGGGTTTGTATAAAGGTCGCCAACTTGATACTGACCGTCGCAGAACTCGAAACGCTTCCGCTGATAATCGGGGAGGTCATCGAGTCGAAGACCATGCAGGGCGTAGAAGTACTGGTCGGATGCTTTGGAGTTCTGAACATACTTACGCTCACCATCGAATGATGAGATAACCTTTGCCCACTTCTCGAGTCGCTTTGTTACCCAGTAGTAGTAGCAACCGCTTGCGCTGAATGGCTTGATGTTGTTGTAGGTCACAGAGCGCATGGCTCCTGCTACTTGGCTTAGTGTAATGGTGCTGCTTCCTTCGTCGTCAAGCCAGAAGGCTCCTGCCTTGTAGGTCTGTTGGAACAACACGCTATCCCAGCCTTGATAGAGGTGGCTCGTGCGTGCATCCATATCCCAGGGAATGGTAAGTCCGCAGTCGTTGTCACTGCCGTCTACACAGTCTCCGTCATACCAGTGGTTCAGATACATTCTCACTCGTCCGTCGGTGTCCAAGTAGAAAGCTATCATCATGTTCTTGCTTCGTTGGTCTACGGATGCTTTGTAGTCACTGGCTACGGTGTAGCATAGTGCGCTGAGTACGTTGGCTTCCTTATGCAGCTCCTTCTCCCACTTGGCAAGGCGGTTTGCTGTGCTGCCGCTAACGGTATCACCGTTGATGGTGATGTCTCCGTCGCTCTCGGTGAGGTGATGGTTACACTGCTGGCAGAACGACAACCATTTATACAGACGGTAAGGCACCTTTTCGCCTGCCTCGTACTTCTCGTTCAAGTCGTCGTTGTCGGGATAACGGCTCTCGTAGTAGCTCATCCATATTGGTTTGCCGCTGCTCTCGTCCACACGCATCATGTCTTCGACACTGTTCACGCCCTGCATCCAGTTCAGATAGTCGTATTTCAGAAGCTCGTAGCACTCCACTGGGTTCACCACTCTACCCGTAACACTCCACTTGTTGGTCTGCTTGTTGAAGGTCATAGTGCCTGTTGTCTCTATCCAGTTACCGCCCTTGTACTGCATGTAGTAGCCGTCACTGGTCTTATAGACTGTACCCCAGTCAAGCTCCGACACGTTGGTTGCAAGCAGCTCGGCTTTGCTATGCACGGTCTCCGTCGGCTTATCAACGGCTCCCACTTCTTCCATCTTGCCGCTGCCGTCATTCTCAATGACATGGTATTTCTCTCCACACCATTCACTAAGCACATAGATTGTACCTGCAACGAGCTTTGATGTGTCGCTCAACACCTGCTGCTTCAAGTCGGAAAGACTCTGCTCTTTCGTGGTTACAATCTCCTTGAAGTCGCCATAGTTTAGGCAGGAGGCATTGTAACCTTTAACCTTTTGGAAACCGTAGAAGGTTGCGTCGCCCTTGTCTGCATTGAAGTTGCCTTTGGCATGGAAGTATGCTTTGGCTGGGTCGCAAGCGTCGGTATGGCTCATTTGGTGGTCGGTACGGAACAGAGCACATGGAATACTGTCGATGCTCGTCATTATCTTGAAATCGCCCTCAGAGTATATCTGTGCAGGGGTCATATACTTTTCGCCCATTGCTATCTGGGTGTCGTTCATCAGCTCCATCATGGCTCCATTATGAGCACCGCAGGAGTCTGAATAGTCCACCTTGATAGTGGTGATGTCGGTGTACTGACCGCCTTCTCTTACTTGGAGCTTGTTCTTCTTTGCCATCGAAGCTGCCAAGTCATACTTAGCAAGTACTTCTTCATTGCCAGGGAACATTGCGGCTATCTCTTCTCTTGTGTACATCATGCGCATACCGCCCTTGTTCTTCTTGTGCTTTCCCTTCTTGTTTTTGATAGGACGAAAAGAAGAGGTGGTACCTTGATTTGAGGTCGGGTCGGCTGTGATAATCACGTTCTGCCATGGTCGGTCGGGGAAGTAGACGTACCAGTCCAAAAGGAACGTGGTCTTCTTGTCTCCGTCAAGACTCTCCAAGTGGTCGGGGTAGTTCTCCGCAACGTCGGCAGTGTCGGCATTTTTAGTAAGCACTACGACACAGAGTCCTGCATCTAAGCACTTCTGCATACTCGGCATGTCCTTTGTCACGCCTTCGGCTTTCTGACTCACAAGCACGTCGTTCTTCTCATACTCGCTGATCATCGCCTCGGTGTCGGTCAAGCCTACGAGGTAGTTGTCAAACGCCTGCTTGAACGTATAGTAGGTGTTCCACATCTTCAAGCTGTACAGATAGATGTCCGCATCCGTGCCGTCCCATTCAAGAACTGCTTCCGATACTGCAAACTGTCCTGCAACGTAAGGCACGGCTCCTGCCTCGTCTCCGTCTTTGAACACCTTTATCATTCCGATACCACCGAAGGGGGCTATGCTGGTCGGCTCCACAACGATGTCGAAACGGTGGACGGCATTAACAGAGTATGGTACGGTGCATGATGTCTTGCCGTCCGTGGTGTCACCATTGGTATATACCACCAGTTTCTCACCAGTTAGCACAAAGCCCATCTTCTCGCCTGCACATTTCATGAGCACTGTATTACGGTCGGCTACGTTCTTCACTTGGGTGGTGAAGGTCAGAGCACTACCGTTGGTCTCGATTGCGCTGTTGGAGTATGGCTTGATGTTACTTGTTGCGGTCACGTCCTCGGCAATACGCAATGCCATGCGCCCAGTGTCGGCATCGGTGCCGTAGTCACTGGTGCCGTAGCTGTCCTTCACAAAGCCATTGCTTGAATAGTTGCTGCCCTTGACAAAGATTTCTACTTCCTTACCGTCTGACGTGGTGGCGACAATACGCTTGTCGGTGTCGGTGTTGCTTCGGCTCGTCATGTCGATGCCGAACAATGCACCTGCCGTCTCTGATATATCGACGAGGCTTCCCTCGACGGTGTTCACGCAATCTTCTGGCTGAACAGAACTGCCACACTTGGCACGCACTTTCAGCTCGTCGCCTTGATTGTAGGTCGTCAGTCGCTTGCTGATGGTGTATGTCTGGTTGCGGTTCATGGCTTTAGAGCCAATAGCCTCCTTAGTGTGCTGCGTAGCGTTCTCCAGTTCTATCTCAACCGTCGGAACTGACAAGTTGCGCTGATAGCAGGCTACATCAATGTCGATGCTTTCAAGAAGTTTCTTCCTGCCGTTGCTGCCGTCACTCCAGCGTGCAAGCACGATAGGGGTGTTGTAGTCGCTCAACGTGTCGTCTTGCTGTATAACCATTACTGAGGTGTGAAGCACGTTGCCCTTTACGCCACTCGACACGTCTTCGCCTTGTATGCGTATTGCATAGGCTCCGTGTGATAGTCCAGCAGGGTTTATAAGCACGCCATGCGAATAGGTGTCGCTGACGGTGATACTCTGCAGCAGCTTCCATTCACCATCACGATACATCTCTACTTTGGTGAGAATACCCTTGTCGCTCGAGTTGTTCGGGAACTTGAACATGGGGATATTCTTGGCATTGCCGTTCACTTCAAGAGAGGTGTCCTTAGTGTAGTTAAGGGTCTGAACGCTGACGCATGTCACATCGACTGCTATCAAACTCAAATTCTTTGTGGCTGTGTTACCGCTATCATCGGTTATGACAGCTTGCAAAGGTATCTCACCTGCACTTGTGCCAAGACTGCTAAGGTCGAAGCTGAAAGAGAAGTCTTCGTTGCTTGCGCTCGATGCCTTCTTGGGTTCAAAGGTGGCGACGGTCTTCTTGGTGGTACGGTTGACGAACGCCACCTTCATGATGCTGTTGTAGTTTTCCATGCTGCCGACCTTCGTCACACTCATAATGGACGCTTCGGCTATGAACGTACCGCCTGCCTTTTCGTACAATGGGTTTTCTTTCCACTGCACGGCAATGATGGTTCCACTACCGCCACCACTTCCAGTGCCTACGGCAAACTGCTGCTCGTCGCCAATGGTGTCACCTGCCGAGTTCACCATAGCGACCTTTATAACGCCTTCGGTTTCTGTGTCTACCTTCAAGTTCGTGGGGATGAGGTTATAGCCGCCACCAGTGGACAGGGCATCCTCACCGCCTTTCTCTAAGGTGTCTTTGGCTGTCAGCTTGCCGCCACCGCCAAAGTCTTTCCATAGACCTACTTCTTTGAAGTCGCTTATCTCGCCCTGGAACTGCTTGGTCTCCATTTCGTTCTCACCAGTCTTGTAGCTTATCACCAGTCCTCGCTTGGCATAGTTCACGCCTGTCTTCTGCTGATAGGCGATAAGCGCATCTACTGCGCTGCCTAATGTATAGGCTCCGCCTGTAGGCGTGCCGCAAAGCTCGTCAATGACAAGGTGGGTCTCGCTTCCTGCTGCGAGCGAGCCGAAATCTTTCCAGTTGTCGGTGTCAAACCAGTTGTTCTCGGTTACTGTCTTTCCAACATATTGGTAGGTCTTCCAAATGCCTGCGCTCAACTCGAAGGAAACGATAAGACCGCTAACGGCTTTCTCGTCTTTCCATGCTGCATGGATGGCACTCATGCTCTCGTTGTCGCTGTCGCATAGCACATAGTAGCCACTTATTGGCACTTCGGTTGTGGCGTTGAAGATGCTTGCAGGAGTGTTCTTCGGGGCAATGGCTACCATGTCGCCACCCTTCCAAATGTAAGGAAGGCAGTTTGTAAGGTCAAGGTATAATTTGCTCCTGTCTGCTTGGAGTTTCATCCAAGATACTTTATACTGACCTGCGACTCCATAGCTTTCTCCTCTGAAGAGTTCCTTTGTGTTCGGTGCATACCAATAAGCTCCTTCTGTTGCAATTGGAGTTAGAACAAGCTGACCACTTTCACTTGAGGCGGTTTTGTTGTTCATCCAATAGTTTACTGGAATTATCTCGTCAAACGCATCGGGGATTATTGTCGGGTCCAACTTGCCATCACCGCCTATCACCGCAACGTCTTTTGCCTGCAACTCTTTTATCTCCTCTGAAAGCTCGTTGAAGCGTTCGGCTGTGATGCCAAGACTTACAAGGTTGGTGCCGTCATATCGGTAGATGTCGCCTGTCAGAGTATTGTGAAAGATGCTGTACTGGGTCGTGGTTACAAAATCATCCGTGTAGTCATTTTGATTAGTCCAACTATCATAAAATTGGGGAAGATGCAAATCGCCGTCACTTGGGGCTAAGACACAAGCAAGAAACTTCTTATGCACAGTGTCCCACACGATATTGTTCCATTGGGATGTTCCTGCCTTTATGATTTCTACATTTGAGACAAAGCCAGCAAATGGGGCAAACTTCAACTTCTTACCAACGGTTGTTGCAATAAGAGTTCTCAGACTGCTGTCTATTTTAGCTATCTCGGTTTTTCTGTTTGTATTCTCCTGCTGCAAGGTTGTGACATTGCTCTCGATTGTGCTGATCCTGCTCCAGTCGAGACTATCTATACCGCCTGTCTGCCCAGTGTTTTTCCATACGCCTTCTTCGGCACACAGATATACGGTCGCAGGGATGGTGTTGCCAACGGTTGCCCACATGCCAACTTCGGGATTGGGGTACTTAGCTTGCAGGGCTGAAAGACTCTCAAACAAACCACAGTTGGGTTGCTTGACGGCTTTTGCACGCAACACTCCGCCTACTATCAAGTCGTTGTTTACGGAAAGGTCGCCCTCAACGGTCTCCAGCTTGCGAGCCGTAGAACTGGTAACGGTGTTTGCGTTCTCCCATATCTGGTCGTACTTGTTCCAGCGATGCTTAACACCGCCTATGGTAAGGAAATCGCCTTCCTTACCGCCTTCGGGATATTTCGCCCACACAGCGTCAATGGAGCTGAATGAGCCTAAGTTATTGATGTCGTTCATTTCATCAGTTCATTTGCTATGTTAGACATGCTTGCTGCTAAATCGGTTTGCCCTGTGCTCAATGCAACAAGGTATGCCGTGTAATACACAATGGCTCGGTGGAGTTTCTCACACAAATCTATACCGCCTTTCTCTATGCGTGGAAGGGGTATGTATCGGGCACGTTTCAAAAACACTTTTGAACCGCCAGTGCAGGAATAGAACTCCAACACTTGACCTATTGGTTGGGTCGTTATGGCGACGATGGGTTTCTGGGGACAACCACGGATGCCTGGATAACGGCTTTGCTGCTGCGCATACAAGGGGTCGTCCTCACTAATGGCTACTGTCACGGCTCGGCTCCAGTCGCTCATCTGAAAGGTAACGAGGCGCATGAAGTCGTCGGGCAATGCTATGAAGCCCATGCCATAACCCACACGGCTCTTCCAACCGATACTCTCACCAAACGCCTTGCCTCCGTCCAATAGGTATGAAGGAGCTTGGTTCTCTACGATGCGTGCTGCATCGACTATCTTGCTCTCGATGATTTCCTCCAAAGAAAGTGTGTCGATGTCGCCAGTTGCCAACAACTGGCTACTGGTCATGTTCTGGTCGAGCGCAATGCGGATTTCACGCTTCAACTCACTAACCTCGTATCTCATGTTCGTTTTCTTAGGGATGAATAAAAAGGGACGGCTACTGTTGCAATGCGGCAGGTTTCATGTGCCGTGCTGACAGTAATAGCACCGCCCCTCGTTACTATTAACTACTACTCGATGCCACGGAACACGATGTTGTGCTCTTCTGCGGCACGAGGCACACTTACATTACTACGAAGGCTGCTTCGGGCAATGCCAAAATTCTCACAGAGATAGTCACGAGCATCGTCAAGGTCAGTAACGTCGATGATTGCCTTGCCGTCGGCTGTTACGGTTGCCTCGCTGTCTTCTACTGTTTCTGCTTCCGTGTCATCAGTAGACTCCTCATCGTCGGCTGGCTCCGTCTCTTCATCGTTGATGGGGTCGCTCATAGGCTCCTCATCGTCGGCTGACGCTGCTGCTGGTGTCTTTGATGTGCCGTCAGCATCAAGAGCTGTTCCTGCAATGGCACTCGCTGTTGCTGCCTGCCCACCTAAATGGTTTCCTTCATTGGCGTGCTGACCACGGACAAACTCTTTGAACTTGCCTGTTCCCTCTATCTCTCGAAGGAGGAATATCTTGCCACTCTTGAACTCCTTGCTGTTCTCTATGATTGCCTGCGTCATAGGGTTTTGAGTTGTGAACTCGGCAGGTGTTACACCATAGCCTGTAAGACTGCCTCCGCTGAAATGTACTTTCACCGTAGCCTTACCGCATTCAATGAGTGCAACCCATTCCATGTAGCCACTAACTCCATACGTTTTTCTTTTTGCGTTCATACTTTATTCTATTTTTTGAATGTGCGATACCAACAAAAAAGGGGCGGACGGTGTGACCCATCCGTCCCAGTGTTGTTTAACTTTTCACTGCAATAAGCTCGACTACTCTTCAGTAGCCATAACCTCTCCGTGGAACTCGCTCCATGCAGTACCGTCATACTTCCACATCTGACCGTTCTGCGCCTTAGCGTTGATGCCTGGGCAGTCGCAAATCAGATAATATACGGTGCCTGCAACAAGGTCGCCCTCGGCTGGTGCGGTCTCGGCATCCCACATAACGAAGGCTGTTGCGCCCTCGGTTGCTGCGTCGCCTTCACCGTCAATCCAGATGTGGCAGCTACCCTTCAGTGCAAGAGCATCCCAAACGAGTACACCAGTACGTGTTGCCTCCTCACCGTCTACACGGTCGGTGAAGCTGTGCTCGGTTGTACGCTGATAGTGTACAAGACGATCCTCGCCAATCAATGCACCGCTGTTACTCCAGCCAAGACGGTCAAGGGTCGGCTCACGCTTAATCTCGATGTCACCAAACACGGTGTGGATATTGGTAATCTCCCAACCAAGTTTGTTGGTCTTTACCGTGATGTTTACCTCGGGATGCTTAGAGAAGTCGATGCACTGGATTTCCTCAAGCAGGTTCTTACCTGCAAGGAGAAGGGCGGTCTTAGGAACGTCCTCGCCAGTGAAGAACATCTTGGCAAGAGCGATGAACTTCTCGTATGTCCACTTGCCCTTATGCTGCAACTCACGCTTGAACTGCCAACGCACGCCCTCGGTGAAGTAGATATACTGCATACCCAACTTCGGAACGTTCACCTTGAACTTGCCCTTGCGACCTGCCCAAAGGGTACGATTACCACGAACCTTGAAGTTCGCAATAGCTTGCTCGGCTATCAATGCCTTAGTGAATGGGATGCGCTTCTTCTGAGAGTCGAAGTAGTCAGATACAATCTGGTTCATGCCTCGCTTCTGGAGATATACTCGACTGGGCTGAGGAACAATGAGGTCGGGGTCTACTTCTTTCTGTGTCTCATAGAGAGCGTTAGAAAGGATGGTACATACGGTGCCTGCTGGGATTTCGGGTATCTTACAATACTCGTCAGTGGGCTGTGCCTTTGTACCGTTCACGGCACGCACAATGGGGTTGCCGCTGGCTTGGTCGTGACCGACTACGAACAACTGCAGAGGCTTGCCTACGGTTTTTGTCTTACCGTCTTCTGCATAGCCGTCTACGCCTTCCACAAGCAAGGTGCCGTATGGGCGTGGAATGTTCTGGTCTTCTGCACTGAGCTGAAGGATACCAGTGTTGCCAGTGGTGGCTTCAAGTTTTGCACTTGTGGTTACAGAGCTGCGTGGCTCGTCAATCATAAAGTGGTCTACCTCGGGAGAGTCAATCTTGACTTTCTTTGCTTTGAGCATGAGGTTCATAAGAGGGGTGTCGTCCGAATTGAACTTAAAAAGTTCATCGTCGATGTCTACCTCTACAAAGTTACCGCCATCAATACCGCCTGTTGCTTCGGCTGCACTCGATACGGTTGCAGGTGCGCCACCTGCCTGGGTCTGCAAACCTGCCGTGCCAGTACCTACGGCTACGGTGCCTGTTGCTACGCTTACTTCTTCTGCCATAGTTTTAACAATTTTAATGGATTTGAATTATAATTACTTACTCGCTTTACTACTTGGCTTCCTCTGCAAGACCGAAGATGCCACGGTTTGAACGCTTGGTAGTTGCGCCACTTCCCTTGCCACTGTTGAGGTTAGGAATGCCGTCACCCTTTTGTCGCTTGCGCAACTTCTCCTCAATCTTGGTGTTCTTGCCTCTCACTTCGCCTTCGTGATTAGCCTCTTCAACAGCCGTGTCGTAGTTCAGTGCCTTCATTGCCATACCAATGGTCTCGGCTGTGAACTTGCCCATGACAGCATCACGAGTAATGCCAATGAGAAACTCCATTGCTCCGTCTACCTGCTCGTCGCTGAGTCCGTTCTGCTGCTGATAGTCGGAAATTACCTTCAAACTCTCTTCGAGGTTCTTCTGGTAGATGCCGTCAAGTTCCTTCTCTTTGGCGACACGTTCAACAAACTCTTTGTTGGCGTCGGCAATCTCCTCTTGGCGGTCGGGGTCGTTGATTGCATCGGCAATGTCAGTACCAAACTGGCGGACGAGTTCTACGGCTGGGTCTTTGCCGTCCTTCCAGTTCATGAGGAATTTAGCACTACGAGGGTCGCTGCTGAACATATCGCTGAACTTACCCTCACGCTCCTTGTACCCCGACAACTGCTTGTCGTAATCATCGTAATCATCGTTGATTTGACCGAAGAATACTTCGTCGTCGTCGAAGTCACGGTCGGGGTACCTGCCTTTCATGCGCTCCTTGAATTGGTCACGCTTGCTTTTAACTTGGCTATTTTCAACCTTTTCCATATTTGCTTTGATTTTTCGATGATTATTGATGCAAAAATAACATGGTTTAGGCGTTCATTACTTTTATTTATTTCAGCACAAAACATTAACTTTGTCTATACACTTGAACTGTCAAGTAGCTGCAATAACAATCTGAAACAACTTACTTTACCGCATCGGTGAAAACTTAATAATGAAACATAAAGGAAGTAAATTTGAGTATGAAGAGGAACGTGATAAAGACCTCATGCGCGCATATCGTGAACAAATTGCGATATGCGACACTATCGTGCTTTCTGAAATTTTCACTAAGGTGGTACTTATGCCTGCATCAAGATTTTGGGTTAGCGAGGAAAGGGCGTGCATCGTCATTGGAAAGATGATGCGTGGAGACTTGTTGCATAAGATGAGACCTACAACAAGGGAAATGTACCTTGAAATTTACAGAAGGGTTTGCAGTATAAAAAAGGAGCAACCTAACAAACCGCTTTCGGAAATAGTCTTCCACGTGGTTGGTCAGCCTGCTCCGCAATTCTATCTTACGCCAGACTCGGCTCGGGTTATTGTCACTAAGATTAAGCGTCGATTCTACGAGAAGAACAAGAAACGATTGAGACACATGTTCAACAGCATATAAACGGCAGGAGATGTTTCCACTTCTGCCGTTTATATTGTTGCTGCACTTATGGCTCGCTTGCGCTTCACTGCCATTCGCTTCACTCTTGGAACAATGGTCGGAACCTCCATTTCGTAGAAGCTGATATGCAAACCAATGGCTCGTGTCATTAGCAAGTCGTCATGCTTGCCAGTGATGGCACCAAAGGCTCCGTTCTTTTTCTTCTCGTAGCATAGATACTCGTCAAGACAGCGTGAGTCTCGTTCCACATACAACTGCTCACGGATAACCTTAACAAGCGTACTGATGATTTTCGGCTTTGTAGCAACGTTGGTATGGAAGCCATATTTCTTTGGCTCGCCTTCTTGTATCTCTTCGTCGCTTTGCTTACGAGCATAGAGATTACTATATACGTCCTTTATTTGGTTGAGGATATAGCCAGACATATCACCGTCCACCTGTCGCTCCTTGTCGTGGGTTTCGAGCGTATTACTCTCTATCACAAGCAGGGCGTTGTCGTAAAAGGCTGCTATCTGTGCTGCCTTCCACGCCAACATATCCATGTCTATGTGTCCGTACCATTGTGCTACTACTACTGGCTTGCCGCCTTCCATTTGGTTCAGACGGTCAAACACTACGATAACACTCCAGTCCGCTTTCTTGCCTCTACCGCCAATATCCACAACAACAAGATAGCGGTCGGTGACTTCTTCTTTATCATCAACATCGGGCTTTGACCATACCCACAACAAGCCTTGCTTGTCTTCTTTGAAGCGGAGGTTGCTAAGTGCGTCCTCGCCTTCGTCGCCATCGGCATACACGTCACCAACATACTTTGGTGCCTTGCAGCACTTCTTGAACTTCTCAACATTGTATTTGTCGAACACTCTTGCTCCACTATGAACAAAGGCTTCAACATCATCACTGGGGTACTCGCTCGCCATGTCGCCATGATCTGTGTACTTGCTGCGCTCCAATATGTACCAGTTGATAGCTTCGAGGGTTGCGCCCTGCTCCCACAACCACCATAGGTATTTGCCGCTTTCCTCACGGTCACTGGCTGCATTGGCATTGTTGCGGTTCTCCCATAGCTTGGTGGCAAAAGCATTGATGTCGTCAATGGGAGCCGAATACTGCTCAATCTCAAACCAGGAAATAAACAGAGCCTCAAACTGTGATTTGTTGTTTTTGGCTGCATCATACTCTCGTTGGAAAAAGTTTCCAGTACCGTTAGCTGTCGATTCGTACACAATCATTGTGTAGGGCTTCAGCAAAATACCAGAGCAAGCGGAACGCACAATCTGCTCGGGGGTCTTACCGTCTGTCGTTACCCATAGACCAACCTCGGTACAATGTACAAGGTTGTAGTCGCCACCTCGGGCAGAGTTCGGTTTCTCGGCTGTGCCTACCTTTATTTTGCAGTTCCTTTGAGGAATACGATGTATGTTACCACTCTGTCCTACACCTACTATCTTTGGCTCTGTCTCGTTGTAGGCTTCGCCCATCTCATAGAGCATACTTACAGGATACTCCTTGATGAGCTTGTCGAACATGTCCTTCACCTCGGTAGAGGCATCTTTCACATGACCGACAATAAGGCTGTTCAAACCTACCTTATGTACGAGCTGTAACCACGCCATGTATATCTGCGTGGCGGTACTGCCTCCCCACTGACGTGCTTTCAGAAGGATTAGACGGATTGGTTTGCCCTGCAATCTGCGACGCTCAAAGCGCATTATCAACTTGCGCTGCGGTCGGTTCAAACGAAAATGTACGTCCTCACCACCTCCTTTTTGTTTGATGAAAACGTACATTGCAGCCCAAAATGCGAAGTCGTGCTTCGCTCGAAGCCGAACAAATTGCTCTATTACCTTTTCCTTGTCTTCCTCGGAATACTCCACAGTCATGTAGTCCTCCAAGAATTTACGGATGCTTCCTGCCTCTAAGAGCTGCTGCACAAGTGGCACCTTTAGCATCGACAAAGGAACGTACTGAATGGGGAAGGGAAAATCTTCTATCTCTATTTTCTTCCTTTCGCCTATGCTGCCCTCACCAGTGATAGGATTGAACTTGGAACGTATCTCGGCATTGCGCATACGGTTCAACGCTATTAGCTTGGCTACGTTTTCAGACACGACAAGGGCGGCTGCATTGCGAACGGATGCAGCCTCTCCTCTTGTCTTTGTGTCCTTTGCTATCATAGATATGGAAGATTGATAGTTCATTTATTATGCAGCATGACGCAACATGCCCCATGCCTTGTTTACGGCATCCATGTTTGCGCCCTGCTGTGCTTGTTTCATAATCTCTGGTGACAATGCCTCTGGGGTCTGACCATTCTCCAACTGCTCCTGCTGACTGTTGAGGCTCTGCAACAGCTCGTCGGCAAATGGGAAGTCGCCATGTTCAAGCAACTGCTGTAAGCTGATTTGGTTGCTGCGCCAAATCTCCATAAGGAAGTCGTTTGCCATCATGCGGTAGGCAGGTGTGCTGGTGCTCTCGACGATTGACAAGTCAAACTCTATGTCTCTAATCTTCTTCGGGTCGTACTCTATCTGCGTGCCGCTTCTGCCAGATATGTTGAACACACGCTTCGAGTCATAATACTGCTGTATGTTCTTAACGTCCTTATAGGCTGCGTCTATAACAAACTGGCTGAACGACTCTAAGAGGTCAAGCAATGAGGTGGTGGCGTTCTGTGTCTGCTGCGAGTACAGCGAAGCACTCATACCACTCATGCCTGGTTTGCCCTGCAAAGCTCCGTTCACTCCGCTTATCTCCTCGAAGAACTTTAGTTGCAGGTTCAGCAATTCGGTGATGCCGATATTCGTTGAGTTGTTGGCTATCTGCTGAGGAAGCACCTTCGTGTTCTTCGCCTTGATAGCAATAACACCGTTGAAGCGGCTCCACTCGTCGGCAATGTCGTTGATGTCCATGCCTTTAGGCAGACACTCTTCGGGGAACAGCAACACGCCCTTTGCACTCGCACGCATAATCCAGTCGTACAGAGTGATGAGGCGGTTGGTGTAACGCTGTTGGTCTATAACATCGCTCACAAAACTGTGTATCTCTCCGTCGATGTATGGGTACGCCTTGAAGATGTAAGGGTGGCTCTTGTGCTCGTATGGAGTTTCACCTTCCCTAAGTATCTCGCCTGTCGGGGTCAAGTGGTAGTAGTACCAATAATCATCCATAAACCACTTGGCTTTGATAAGCGGAATGTCGTCAATGTTCATGCCTTGCTCAAGTCCACGTCTCATACGGTCGTTATTGACAACTTCCACCATATCGTGGTAGTCCTCAATATCAATCTTATATACGTCACCATTGTTTGGGTCGTGACAACTGTAACGTGGCTTGCTCTCTTTGCGCCATACCTCGATTACACGGCATCGTGTGTTGTCGCTGCAAACAAAGAAGTCGAGGTTCTTTATTGAGCTGTAACCAAAGTTCTGCATATACGACTGAAACAAATGGCGGTCATGGCACCATGAGTATATGTTTTTAAGTCGCTCAACGTCGGCAGGGCTTTCTGCATATTTCTGTAGCAGCGTCTCGTAGCTCATATCATGAACCTCACCGATGAAGTTGCAGTCCCAACCTCGGAAATCACGCATGTTTGAGTCTATGAAGAAGTTGTTGGGCTGAACATAGTCTGTCCAACAGTCCAACTTGTCATTGCGCCAACCGAACCATTTACGATGAACGGCAAGACCGCTTATAAGATACTCCTCCATTGTACGAGCATACACGTCCGACATGCGGTTCAACTGCATGTTGCACTGGAGTATTGTACTCATTGTCTCGCCAAGTTTCTGCTCGTCACGGTCACGAGCTGTACAGATTGGCTCCTTTGCTTGCTGACGATACACACCAAGCACGGTATTGACAAGTCTGCGGATGAGGTTATTCTTCAAAGGCACGTTGCCCTGCTGCTTGATATACTCCTCCTCTGTCATCCATTCTCCGTCTACCTTGATGCGGTCTTTCCATTGGTCGCCATAACAGTAACGCTTGTTGCGCTCTCTGTCCCTGCGGAAGAGGTACATGTTATTCCAGTACATCTGCGCCTCCGCAAGTATCTCAAATGCTCTACCGCTATTGTGAGCCTTTGAGTATGCCACCGTATCAAGGGTCGGGATTTTCGCTCGGATACGGCTCATAGGTAAAAGTCTTTCCGTCATAACTATTTGTTTTATGAGTGTGTGAACATTGGTGTGCAAATATACAACACCAATGTCACACACGCTTTTTATTTATTTACGCTTACTTCTTTCTCGCATCGTCAAAAGCTCGGATGCGCATTACCATTTCTTGCTTCAGAGTGTTTATTTCCGCTTCGAGTTCCTTACGCTCTTGGTCGTCTGTGGTCTCTTTAAGTTCGTCGCTGAGTTCCTTCACATCGTAGTAATACTCGTCCACAATCTCGTAACGTCCGTATTCGGGTGAGTTATACATGAAGTCAAGTTTCTCGGCTGCACCTATGATGCCTTCTGCGTCTTGGTTCTCGTAGTGGTCTACAAGTCGCTTGGTCTCACGATACTCTCCGTAATACTTCCAGTATTCGGCATTGTATCGCTTGGCTGCGGCATTCTCGTCGCCACTCTTGATAACACGGCTTGCCATGAGGATGTTGCTCCAGTCGAAATCTTGCTTTCCTGCAACCATCTCGCCTGCCTTAACCATCTTGTTGGCTGTGGTTGATATTCCACCGAAGACTCCTTCAAATAAGTGTTCCAACTTAGATGGGTTCCAGTTTGCCCAACCTCGCTTCACGTCGTCGCCTCCAGTAACCTCGTTGCACCACTTTGAGAAATCAACTACCAACTGATTGGTACGCTTACTTGCCTTTGTCCATTCGGGATCATCCTCGTTGTAAGGAGTCTTGCGGTAGATTGGCATTCCCTTCCAGTCTTTGTTGTTGGCGTTTTCAACAAATGGCTTGACGTATGAAGGTGAAACGGTTGACCAACTCATATCACCATCGCTCTCCATAAGGTCGAGAGGTAGCATTGAAGACATTGAGCCTGCTATTTCTTTGGCTATCTCCTTGCCACTCATACGCTCCTTGCCACTGGCTAAGCTGCTGAATAGCTCTCCAAGTCCGTAGATGGCTCGTTGCTCGATGCCAAGAGGAATACTGCAGAAGCTCTTTGTACCTGGTATCTTGAAGCAGATGTTGCTACGACGAACATACGAGGGTAGGTTCCAGTAATCATCATCGTCACCACCACCAATGCCTGCAAGCATGGCACCAAGAAGGAACAAACCTGCATCCATTGCAAGGGCTTTGGCGGTATGGTGCTTGTGAAGACTTGCAAAGTTGGTCGTACCCTGTACGGCTGCGTTCCAGAATACATAGAAGCTGCGTCCTATTCCGCTTGTGAAGGCTCCAAAATTACCGAACTTTGTCTGACCAGTCTTGCCCAAGAACGTACTGCCTGCGCCCTTCTTGTTGAAGTTCACACTCACTTCTTTTGCATCCCACACGCTACGCTCTACACTGCGTCCCATTTGGCGACTGGTAAGATAGGCAGCAAAACGAGCACAGTTCTCTACGCTGCGGTTGATGTCGTCCAGCTTGTCACCAAGAAATTTCCATGCTGCTTCGGCAGGGATGCTTGCATCCTTCATGCGCACATACTTCTTGATGAGCTTCTTCTGCTTCTCGATGTCCTTAACTACGGTGTAGCCTGTCTCACCACCATTCATCATGAACTGGTGGAAAGCTCGCTCCATTTCGTTGTTCATGTCAAGTGTTCCGCTGTTGTGCTTCTGCAATAGCTTATAGAGCATAGCAGGATTGCACTTCAAGAAGTTCTTGTTGAACTTGATGGCGTAGTTCGGTGTCTCTCTTACCCACATGGTGCTGTTGGCATACATCGCATCACGAAGGAAGTTACTCAACACGAACTCGGGGTTGCGAGTCGTATAGAAGGCTGACATCTGACGGTTCACATATTCGCCCATCTTCAAGATTGCACCAACGGCACCTGTGTTCTCGTTGTCGGGATTGGTAAGTCCGTTGAGGGCTTGCGCCACTCTCGGACTACCATTGATGGTTAAGATATAATCCTCTCCTCCCATTTTCACATGAACTTGGTGTTCGTTGAGGTTCTTGCCAAGTGCAATGTAAGGTATGTTGGCTGCATCCTTGCCTCGCTTGTAATGGTCGGGGTCTGACTCTGCAAGCTGGCGCATCTGCTCCTCGAAGGCTTCGGTCTTTGCAAGTACATCGTCTGCACTATCGTTCTCGTCGATGTTGGCGGTTACGGCTTCCCATTGGTCTTGCACATCATCGTAGCGAAGCCACATTTTGTTTACGCTGACGGCATCGCTCGGATGGTTCATGGCGAACTTCAAGAACTTCTGCTTCATCATATTGCGATTGCCCTGCACAATGGCACAATCTGCCATGTTTGCAATGGTCGCTATTGGGTCGTCGGCTATGCTCTTACGTCCTTCTGCCTTTTTCAATGGACTGCTGAAACCACTCTTCTCATGTGTCAGATAGCTATACACCTCGTCACTGGTGGTAGCGTCGAAGCCTCGCAACGGTATGTAGTATTCGTACATGCTGTTGATTTCATCGAAGCCTGCCTTACTCAGCAAGCCTGCCTTGTAGGTCTTCTCCAATGTAGCTTTGGTGCAGGCGTTTACTCTTCCCCAGAGTTGGTCTACATCGTGGTCGCCTTCAAAGGTGCTGACAAACTGCTTGGCTAACGACTCGGCTGTTGCAAGGTCGTCTTCTCCCATGAGTCCAGTGATACCGCCATAGTCACGTTCACGGTTCTCCTTATACAGCTCGTCTACTCGGTCTTGCATACGCTGCTTCACATCATCAAGGGCATCGAGTGCGTCTTGGTCAAGTGGGTCGTTCTGTACGGCTCGCTCGGCTGCTCGCAAGTCCTTGCCTAACTCGTCCATTGCTGTCTGCTCTGCGGCTCGTCGTGCCATGACCTCGTTACGTTCCAATCCGTGCTTTGCCATCATGTACTGGGTAACCTCGTCACGGCTGCTATTCTCCTTTGCAAGGTTGTGTATCTCGTCAAGCATAGGGTTAAACAGCAACTTGCCATAGATGTCCTGCTCGGCATGGTTCTTTGAACTTAGGGCGTTCTCTGCCATGTAAGCGTTCTCGAAATCCTTAACCTTCTCACCAGTGGCTTTTGCAATCTGCTCCATCAGTCTGCGCAATGACAACATACTGTCCTGCACGGCTTCACGGAACTGATACATACCGCTTTGTATGGTACGCTCGTAACGGTCTCGCACAATGGCTCGGTCTCGCTCGTCCATTACATCACCGTCACGATACATATAGCTGTCACCATCGGCTACCGAAGCTGCGGAATTATCAGTCTCTGCGAAGTTTCCAACCTTCAAGTCCATTTGCTTGCTTATGTCTTCTGCTTCGCCAAGAATACTACGATACCTGCCTGGCTCCTTCAAGTTCTCATAGCTGCGCCACAAAATATAGCGAAGGTCGGCATCAGTAAGGGTTTTGTTAAGAACGAGTCCTGCCTTTCTAAGCATATCGAGGAAGAGGAACTTTATCTTGCCCCACCAACTCTGATATTCCGCACGGTCAAAGTTCGTGTCTTCTGCCATGCCTGCAAGATACTCCTCGGTTGCAACCTTGAAGTCCCAGTCGTTCTTGGCAGCAAGTCTGTTGATTGCTTCTCGTATCTCCTTGCTGGCGTTGTTATAGACATTCTCCAAGAACGTGTCGAAGTCCTCGCCAAACAACTCACGGAGTCCGTGGTGTGCTACACCCTCATGCAGGATGGTGCGCATAACGTCCTGTCCGCTTGTATGGTTAGGAAGGATGATTACTATCTTGCCTGTCTTCGTGTCATACCAGCCTTTAGCTCGAGCACGTCTGCCAGTAAGTCCCTCGGTGTCGGTCTTCACCTCCACATTCAAGCCAAGTTTTCTTGCCACATCACTCACGCTTTCCACGGCTCTGCGTGTCTCACGTTCTATGAAGGCGGCTTTTGCTTGCTCTTTTTTGGTAGGCTTACCGTTTCTACGACGTGGTTTCTTGGTCTCGGCAAGTACACTGCGCCACGGACTAACCTCTATACTGTTGCCGTCACTTGTCATGGTGGCGACATAGCTCTCATATTTGGTACGGAAAGCATCTAAAAGTCTGTCCTTGTTGGCAAAGATTGCGTTCAGTCCTTCTACCTTATAACCTCCATTTCTCCAGTCCAATTCAATAGGAAGAACTTGTCCGTCTTCAAAGGCGGTCTGCTCTCGCTGACGTTCGTCCTTCTTCTGCTGTTCATAGAGACTCTGGTAGTAACTTGCGTCCTGCTTGTTCTCTTTGATTGCTTTCAGAAGGTTCTTGTCGGTGAAGTCGAGGTCTCTACGAACATAACCAGGCATTGACATGGCTATCGAACTTTCGTCATGAGCTGGCTCCAGTTCGTTGTAGTCGAAGGTCTCTGCCTTACGCTGCAAGCCTGCCTCGTCAAGTCCCAACTCTTTCAGACGTTCTGCTGTCATTGGCTCACCACTCTTTCTGTCGTACCAGTCACCACCTGCTTCTTGGTTGAGTTTCTTCGCTTCCTCATCGGTAAGGGCACGCTTCACACGGTAGGCTCCAGTGATGATCATGGCAGGAATGTTCGGGTTGGCATTGGTGCGGTAGATGTAATAACCGTCCTTCGGTATGTAAGGTAGTCCTGCTTGACTATGCTCATACTTGCCGTTACCATTCACACCATACTCCCACGCTTCCAACTGATAGTCTCGGTCGGCTGCATATTCCACCTCGAAGAACACTACGTTATCGGGAAGACGGTCACGAACTCCCTTTGTGTCGCCTTCTACGGCAAACTGCGATGCGTTAGGATAGGCAGCAAGGTGCTTGCCTGGTCTCCATGCAAGGGGTGCGCCCTTTGCGTCTCGCACGCTCACTCTGCCTCTTGTGTTCTGAATTGGCTCGCCTTGCTTGTCTCGCTTTATCTTGCCAGTGTCGGCATTGAGCCAAGTGTGAGGTGGTGCGCCAACTGCCTCGTCTGCTATCATCTTTGGATGAAGGGTTACGCTGCCATCCTCGTGCTGCTTTACGATGAACACGGCATAGGCGGTCTTCGTGTGTTTCGGGGCGGTCTGCTCACGGAGTGAATAGCGGAGGTCTTTATCCTCTGCTGTTGCATCGGGCAACGAGTCACGGAAACGCTTGTCGTCGTCCGTGTCCTCGTCGGCTTCGTCTGCCTCTGTCACTCCAGTAGCTGCTTCTACCTCGCTATCCATTTCGGCATACTTCTGTTCCTTCTCTTCGAGTTCTTTCTTCATAAGCTCGGTGTACTCTTCAAGATGGTCGTATGCCTCGGATAGTTCCTTGTCATACTGGAAGGGCTGTCCTTCACGGCTCTTCACCTGCTCCAGCTCGCCTTTCATACGTTCAGCCAAGTTGGTGTTTCGGGTTAGCTCTTCTCGGAAGCTGTCACCACTAACAACGTTCTCGAAGATGTCCTCGATGGCGTTCTTGAACCAAGCACCGCCTTTCTCGTTTTCCAAACCAAGTTCGGGGCACGAATAGGTGATGCTGCGTGAAATCTTAGTGTCCACTGCACCATAATGGTTCACCAACTCCTTCTTCTGGGTGGTGGTTATAGTGAAGGTGACATCGCCAATCCGAACATCTACCTTGCGTGTACGCATATCTTCGCCACTCGACTTACGCATTTCTTCGGCTGTCTCGTTTACCTTTTTATTGAGGTCAACAAAAAGGTCTGACATGGCGTTGATGTCTGCATAGGTCTTCTTGCCTACCTTGATTGCAGGTGTCGCATTTTCACCAAAGGCGGCTGCAATGGCATCCAACTGCTGCTGGGCGGTGGCTGCTCTTTCTTCAGCACGCTCAATCTCTCGATTGATACGAGGAATAGCATTGTGGACGTAGGTCTGGTCGGCTTCCCATTGCTTCTTCTTGCTCTCATACTTGCGAACCTCACGCTCGGCTTGGTTCTTCAGCATTGCATACTGGCTACCCGAAAGCTGTGCTACGGTGTCACCGAATACGTCTTCATCCTCCTCCATGCTACGGTCTTCCATGCTGTTCTGCAACATCGACTTGCCCTTCATGATTGAGTCGGCAATGGTTCCCTTAGTTTTCAGTCGCTGATATGCGGTAACGTCGAGTGAGTCCTGCACACCGAAACGCAAGATGCGGATTGGAATACCCATTACCTTATGCAGGTTGCCTTGACGTGCAATTCGACCATTGCGCTGAGTGTAGTCCATTGGACGGTTTGGTGCATCCAAGTGTATGAGGGTGTGCAAACGCTCTTGAATATTCACGCCTGTACCAAGTGTGAAGGTACTACCCATAATCACACGGATTTCGCCACGGTTCACCTTGTCGAAGATTTCCTGCTTCTTCTTGATAGACATACCAGAACGGATGATTACCACCTGCTCGGCTGGCACACCTTGCTCAATCAGTTTCTTTCTGATGTCCTCGTAGAGGTTGAAACCACTGTGCTTGTTCTGATAGTTGTCGGCAAACAGAGCAACGGTGCCGTTATATTTGGCGGTCTCTTTGAGAGATCGTAAGGTCTGACGCACGGCTTCATTGGTCTTGCTGTTCTTATCATCCTCGGCATCTGCCATTACAAGACGAGCATCAACGGCTGCTGCTTTGGCTATGCCGTACATGGTTAAAGGAATATGGCTGTTCTCCTTCTTCTCCTTGCCACTCATCTTGTCGTACTCGTTGAGTTGCTCTTTCACAAACTTCATGATGCTGCGTAGAGCACGAGTCTGAGGAAGATAGATGTCCTGCGCCTGTCCACCTTCAATGTCGGGAACATTGTCCTTTACGGCTTTCGCTTCATCAGTGCGCACTGTATCAGCAACGCTCGACCAGATGCGAACCAACTCGGGAAGGTTCACATAACCTGCAAAACGGTTTACTTCTTGGAACTTTGCATTGGTTTTGAACTCCAGCATCTGTGTCAGATTACCAAAGTTGCGCACAAAATCGTCGAAGTAGTAGATGTCGTATGCCTTCATTGTGTCGGCAGGCATCAAGTAGCGCATGAACGTCCATATCTCGGCTGCTGTGTTACTGATAGGCGTACCAGTAGCGAAGATAACATTACGTCCATTGTTCTTCTCCAGTACGGCTTGGGTCTTCAGATACACGCCTTGCGACTTCTTTGAGAACGAGGGGTCGATACCTTTCACACCTCGCTGCATGGCAGTAGCGAAACCAAGATGCTTGTATTCGTGAGCCTCATCAACGAGAAGGGCATCAATGCCCATATCGTCAAAGTCTTCCACGTCGTCGGTCTGACGGTCAAGCATCTCCTTTGCCTTTACGGATGCGTTCTGCTTTGCAACGGCTTCTTTCTTGCCGTCACGCTGCTTACGCTTGCCTGCCAACGCCTCTGCTAAGGCTCCCATTTCGTCCTTGCATTTCTCGATTTCCTTCTCGGCTTGACGGATGATAGGATTTCTGTCATTGTCGGAGTCGGCTTCACGCATCTGCTCCAACACCATCATCTTCTCATCTATCTTGTCTTGGATGAAACGCATCTGACGCTCCTCACTATCGGGGATGCGCTCAAATACCGACTGGGGTACAACAATCATATCCCAATCATTGTACTTGATTTTGGCGTAGAAATTCTTTCTGCCTTCCTTGTCTCGGTCTTTGTCTTCCAATGTGAGCACCTTTGCATTAGGGTATAGCTCCTTTGCACTTGCCACGAACTGACCAACGGTAGCGTTCTGAACAACAATCATTGGCTTCTTGGCTGTGCCGAGTCTGCGCATCTCCATTGCTGTGCTGATGAGGGTGAACGTCTTGCCAGTGCCCACCTCATGGGCAAGCAACAACGGCTGCATCGTACCACGGATGATAGCCTTCGCCTGGTGAGGGCGCATCTTGAACTTATGGTTGGCACCACCGAAATACTCTGGAACGAACTCGTCGCTGATGGTAAGAGGAACGTAGTTGTTGAACTGCTCGTTGTAGGTGCGCTCTATGCGTTCCGACATGTCGGCATCGTTCTGCATCTTCTGACGTGCCCACTCCTTGAAGTCAGCTCTTATCTCGTCTATCTTTGCGGAACATGCCTGTGTTGCCTCCTTGTCAGTAATAGTTTCTGTTGTCTTGCTGGAACCATAGCCAACAGTATGTGTCTCGCTGACGGTGATAGTCTTGTTCTGCAACGCTGCTTCTATAAGGTCTGTGCCAAGTATTAGCTTCTGCACCACCTGTCCACGCACGCCCATAGCCTTGTTCTTCTCGTAGCTGGTGTAGTATGGGGTCTTCATAAACCATGTACCGCCAACATTGGTGAGCTGAACATCTACGTCGGTACGCTCCTTGATATAGTCTGTGTATAACTTTGGATCTACCCAAGAGCTACCTAAAGTGAACTCTATCAAGTGAGAAGGAATATCCATAGGAATTACCTTGCGCAATGCTTCGACGTTGGCAGAATACTTGCCGTCGGTATTGGCTTCTTCTGCTTGTTTCAGCTTCTCACGCACGTTTCCACTTAGGTATTCATACGACACCTCCATCTGCATGGTGGCAGGGTTCTCATAGCCTAAGCCTTTCTCTACGATTTCTTTCTTCACGTCTTCCTCACTCTTGCCTAACTTGTCGGCAATATAAGGAACATCAATGCGTCCATATTGGTAGATGCTGGCAATGATGCCGTCCTTCACGTTCTTTGGATCGGGAGCCTTCTCCTTCTCAACGACACGCTGGCTGAAGATGTCGGTCTTGTCATACTTCTCAACCTTCTTGCCGTTCTTGTCGCCAACCTCGCTGTATTTCTCCAATGCAAGGATTGTCGGGAAGTCTACGTCATTCTTCAAGAACGATATACTTGTGTTCTTATGCAAGTGTCCGTAGGTCTTAACGAAATTGTCAAAGGCATCGTTCAACTTATCAAGCAACGGCTGCAGACCATTGTCACTCTCATTCTCGGTCTGATAGGAGAGTACATCTGCAAGTGCGCCCTTTATCGCCTGGTACTTGCGGAAACATTCAGCCTTCGTAGTTCCCTTTACCTTGTTGGCATTGACTGCAAGAGGTACGGCTTTGCCGTATTGGGCAATACAGAGCTTGTCGTCCTTGTCAAGAACGAGTGAACCTTCCTTCACATCATCCCCAATGTCTTCATACACTGACTCGGATGATGCAGGAGTTGTCTCGCTAACTGCATCTTCCTTCATACCCTCAAATGTCTTCATCCATGCTGCAAGCATTTCATTTTGGTTCTTGCCCTTCACTGGGTAGAGTGCCTTGCTCGTCGGACGGTAGAAGTCTTTGTTCTCGAAACCGAAGCGCATTTCACCTGCCATACATTCGGGATGCTCAATGAAATACTTGTTGTAGTCCATTGATACGGTGCGTTCCTTATCGGTCTTAGGGTCTTCAAAGGTGGCGGCACGCTCTGCGCTCACGGTGCTTACATCAATGGCATTAGCAGACTTCTTGCCGTTCACTCGCTTACGAATAACGATGATGTCAGAGGTGGCACCAGTACCGCCAAACGTCTGGTTGTTCAGACGGAAGGCACCTATAACATCGGCATTGCCTTCGTTCACAAGCCAGTTGCGGAGCTTCTGACTGCTGTCGAGTGTACCATTAGAGGTGATAAAAATACCAATACCTCCTTCACGGAGCTTGCGCACGTTCTTCGCAATGCAGAAGTCGTGAATGTCACGGAACTTCTTTGAAAGGTCGTTGTCGCCTGTCTCGTCATTTACATGGAGTCCAGTGACAAACGGCACATTGGTGATTGCTAAATCAACGCTGCCATTAGGAACTCTTGTCGCCTCGAAGCCTTGCACATCAACCTTTGCATCGGGATAGAGCAATGAGAGTATGTTACCAGTTGTCTCGTCTATCTCCACTGCTTGAATATTGCTGCGCTCGCTCATGTCGGTAGGTATGGCACCAATGATGTTACCGATACCTGCTGAACCTTCAAGCACCTTGCCGCCCTTGAAACCTAAAGCTCGGGCTATATCCCACATCGTATCAATGACACTTGCAGGAGTGTAGTAGGCACTATTGCGGCTCATCTCGGCTTGTGCGTAGGCTTCATCCCCAAGCAGCTCTTTCAAACGCTTGGCGGTAGGATTGCTCCAATCGTCTTTCTCGACGAATGCCTTGCCAAGACCGCCCCAACCGCTGAACTGGCGCAACACTTTCATCTGGGCAGGTGTGGCTTGCTTGCCTTCCTGCATCAGTTTCTGCATTAACTCAATGGCTTTGATATTCGCATCTATACGAGCATCTACGCCCTTTGGAGCATAGTCCTTGCCACGTTCCGCATGGTTGTTGTTCACATTCTTCTTTTCAGCAGGCGTTACACCTTGCTTGCTCTCAGATGGTCGAGATAATCTCTTGCTTCCAGTTCCGTCAGACTCAGTATTACGTGGATTACGTCCACCCATTCCTCGTCCGTCAGTTCTTTCAGCTTCATTCCCTGCGCTTCCTCCCATCTGCGCATCCTGCTGGCGTTGTTGTCCGCCTCCCCCTTCTTTAGAGGAGCGAGCTTGTACGTTAGTTTCTTCATTGCTTTCTGTGTTTTGGTTTTCGTTCGTATCTGCAATTTCACCGAAAAGTGATGGCTCCTGCGTCTTCTTTGCTTTCGCCTTCTTCTCTGCCTTCTTTGCAGGCTTATTCTTCTTAGTTGCTACCTCATCTTCTACCATAAGGTCTTCAAGTTTGCACTCCTTACCATTTGTCAGATAGATGCGGTCAATATGAGGCTTGCTGAATTGAGCTGCACCAATCTGCTCACCACTGTGCATAACCATTGCTATATGTGTTGGTTTGCCATCGTAGTAAACGACACCTCGCTTTTCGATGTCTTCCTCTGTGGCAGGACGGAAAGACTTCTCATCAATAGTGCGATTTGCGTTACGCTCGTCGGCTATCTTCTTTATGGTCTCGTCCTTCTGCTGTTCTGCCTCCTGCTCCTTGACTACCATTTCTGCTGTTGCCATTGCATCAACGGAAGGCTTGTCGAAGTTGGCAATATCTATTGTGCGAACCTCGTCGTATGGGGTAAGGTCTTCACTCCAGCCATTAGCCTCAACCTCTGGTAGGTCTCGGGCACCATTGTAGAAGGCTTTGAGGTATGGGCGAATTGCTTCACCCAAATCCTCAATCATAGCTTTGGCATACTCGGTAAACTTGCGTGCGCCCTTCTCGATATGGTAAACAGCCATTTCAGTACCGATTGCAAGCATTTCGGGGTCTACGCCAACATTGAGCTGTCCCAACTTCTTGCGCATACGAGCCTTCAACTCTGCATAACGTTCGTCGGTCACCAACTTGTTGCCACTACCCTTTGGTTTCTTCACATCGGCACCAGCAGCCTCCTGCATGTCTATCAGCGATACTGGCTGCGCATCTGCAACGGCATCAGCATCGTCAAACACGCTGTCTGCCAGTTTCTGTGCGCTCTCCATGTCTCGCAACAAGAAACCACCGTCTTCCTTGCTCCACCAACCTTTAGCATCCTTTGCAAGTTTCTTAGCAGCGTTCATCTGCTCCTTACTTAGCTCACTCTCAAACGTAACAAGGTGCATTGACAGCTTCTTGCCACGCTTGGTTGTGTACTCTTTAGGTGTGATTTTGAACGATTTAACGCCATTCTCTTGGTCGGATGAATCCTTTTCTGTATCTTTGCCATCAGAAGAAAGGCTGCCACCAACGATAGGTTGCTCTGCGGATGTATTGGCAGGTGCATCGAGTGCAGTCGCTTTATAAAGCAACCTATCACTCTTCAACTTATTTTTCAACTGGTTCTCACGAATTATATGAGAACTAATAGAAACCTCCATTCCTTCCTGCGATACCGTCACGCTCTCAAAGTGAACAAACTTTGAACCGTCTTCCTTTTGGAATGTCTTGACAAAGAGATATGAAGAAGGACGTTCATGGAACATATTCTGCTCCTTATCCTTTTCTTCAAGTACAACATCTGGATTAGAGAGTGTTTCAAGGAGCATACCATACTGCTGCTCTCTGCCTTTGGCAAATAGTTTAGCCTTTTGGTTTTCTCCCATCTTTACAGCACCAATAGGAGTATCAACCGACTCCTTCCAGTTCGCATCGTTAATTTCAACAGTAGGAGCAACCGTAGCATTAGCCTTCATCGCATCTGTAATAGCCACAACCTCCTCATCTGTCAAAGCATTATCAAAGCTATGATACTTTATTACAGACACAGACTTCAAATGACCCTGTGCATCTTTGTGAGCAACAAGCTCATAACAAGCCTTAGCCTGTGTATCATTCACGGCAATAGAGTTACCATTCTTTGCAGTGAACCAATCACTTTCCGATTTGAACAACTTGTCGGCTGGTATCTCAACATCTGTTCGCTTGGCATTGTATGTGTCATAGCTTTCGGTGTGTGAAGGATATTTTTCAAGTACTCTTTCAGCAAAGTTGATAACATTAGAACGAGTTACGCCATTAGGTATAACCTCACCTCCACTATCACGGACGAAATCGTCAAAGGAGTTGCCGACCGTCTCTTTCTTCACCGATGAATACTCGCTGAATGGCTTTGTCTTGCGCTTGCTTGATGCAATCCACTTCTCAAAGTCTTCGAGGTTCACAGCCGTCACGTCAATCCTACGACCATTCTCCCAACCTTTCTCATAGTTGGCAAGGTAGTCGCTCTTAGCATCGTCTGCATCATTGAAGCCAAGCATCACCTTGTGCTCGTCAAAGCTGCCGTCTGGGTTGTACTGGTCAACGACGAATACCTTGCGTCCGTCCCAACCGTCAATGTCGTTAGAGATAAACACATCAATGTGATCACCATCCACACCTTCTGTACCACGGAAGTAGCCGTAGGTGTTATTCATCTTGCTTTCCCATTCCTTACCGTTGGCATCCTTGCCTCTACGCACGCTGCCTTTCGGGTTCTCAATGGTAATGTCGAATGTACCCACCTGCACATGACCCTTCTTATAGTTGCCTGCCTCCTTCTGTCCGTCAGTCGGATTCTGGTCGGTCTCTGCTTCTGCTGCGGATATAGCATCAGAGAGAGGTGTTTCAGCAGACGGAGTTTCTGTTTCGTCGGCATCACCTTCTTCATCCTCGATGTTATGGGGGTTCAGCAACTCATTGTAGTAGTCCTCCACTGGGGCAAAAGCGGCATTAGCAGCATTTTCGGCTGTCTCAATGTTCTCCTTCGCCTTTTGTGCAATGGCTTTGTTCTTGTCATTGAGAAGTGCATCGTTAGCGTCATGGGCTGCGCCCAAGCCGTCGTTCACTACCTCCCACGCATCGTAGAGGTCGATAAGTTTCTGCATCTCCTCGTCGGTCACAACATCAAGAAGACGCATATCGCCTGCTGTATCTTCGAGGAACTGGCGCATAAACACCATCTTCTCATCGTGAGACATTACTGGCTTACTTCCTTCTTCCTCAGTTGGAGCCTGCTCTGCAGGAGTTTCCTCTATTCGGTCGTTGTCTTCATTGCTTCCTTCGCTGCCATTGTCGATAACACCAGCTTCTGCCACGCTCTCTGCTTTACGCTTTTCGACGGCTTCTTGAGCTGCTTTCTTTTGTTCTTCTTCTGTTCCATAGTTTAACAATTCGTTTATGTCGTTGAGAATACTTTCTTTGCTTGCCACTGTACCACTGAAGATGTCTAACTGTCCGTTGGCTGCATCCTTTGCATTGGTGTTGTACAGTTGCAGGTATTTCTTTAAGAGGGTGCTACGGTTGTCGTTCAAGATGTCGGCAATCATCAGCATGGTGGCGTTCTTATAGTCTGCCACGGTAGAAGGCACACCATAGAAGTCAAACTGTTGCTGACGTGCATACGAACTTACACGGTCACCTGCCTTGAAACCACTCTTACGAGCTTTGTAAACAAGGTCTATAGCCTCTGCAAGTTCCGACTCCAACGAGTAGTCCTTGCCAAGACTGATGTTATTGCTAATCTCTGCAAGTGCCTGGATAATGGTCTGACGCATCTGTTTGAACTCGGTAGCCTCACGCACAGCATCGGGATTGCTCTCGAAAGCCTTGCCTATCAACATGTTTTCCAATGTCTCCTTGCCAATGGCACTAAGACCGTCACCGTCCACCATTTCTGCCATTTGCGGACGACTGATAGCACCACACTTGAACAGCTCGCCAATAGCTTCACGACTCGCTGTGAAATCGGCATAGAAATCGCCAAGAGTATCAAAGCGGTTGATAAGGCTAATGATGCGGTTGAAGGTCTCGTCGTCAACTACCTTGCCTAACTTTACCGAATGTTCGGTCTTGCTCTGACCCTTCATTTCCTGCTGATTGAACTTTGCGAAAGTGTCTGCCGTGTATGGCATAGCGGCATCGGGAACAAACACCACACGAGGATGCTGCATACCCTTCACCTGCTCTGACGTGAAGCCATACTGCGTAGGATATTTCGCCAGATGCTCGTTGTATTCTGCATCCGTTCCTTGTGCGGCTGCAAGTTCTCCTGCCATTGTTCGACCATTACCAGAGAGGACAACACCATCTTGCGACACGACAACAGGAGTCTGCATGGCACGGCTATCATATTTGTTAGCTATGTCACGAGTAATCTGCTGTGCATCTTTGTCACGCTCATAGTCTCGGTCGTTCACGCTGCCACCATTCTCGTCAACTGGGAAGCCTTCGCTCTTGGCAAAGCCATTTGCGCTGTTATGGCTCGGAGTGGCGGCACCACTTTCAACAAGGTAGTAACGACCTGCGACCTTCTCGCCATTGGCAAGGACAATCTCGTTCTGCGCTCCTTCAACCTTTGGAGTGGCATTCCACTTGTCACGAATAGCAGGACTAACAGTATTGGTACCAAGTGCGGCTTGCTCGGCTTCCTTCTTAGCCATTTCCTCACGATAAGCGGCTTCGGCTGCTTGGGCTTCCTCGGTCTGCTTCTTGTCAGCCTCCTGCTGTGCCTTTGCACGCTCGGCAAGAACTGCATTGCGTTCTGCCTTCACCTGCTGCCAATAGTCAAGGTTGGCATTGGCTTCGTCGAGCTTCTGCTGCCATTCTGCTTTGTTCTTGTTGAACTTGGCTATACTGGTGCCCATCTTGGGCTTATTGTTTTTTATCTTGGTTACCGCTGTTTCCGCTGCTCGCAGATTATTAGTCATGAAGTCCCTTGCATCCTCCTCGTCGAGTCCACTTTCATTGAAGATGTACTCATGTGCTCTCTGAGGAGTAACACTTGCAAAGTCGGGTTCTGCATCCTCACCTTCACCAATCATCGGCATAGGCTCGGCATGTTGCTCTTCTTCGATGTGCTGTTCTTCTGATGTTGCATTTGCAGGTTCCAATGTTGCACCTTCGGCACCTTCCTCTGCTGTCACTGGAGTTTCTGCATTATCCTCGCTCTCATCGTCCGTGAGATTGATAACGATTGGTGTTTCTTCAGAAGGAACATTCTCCACAACTTCACCGTTCTGCTCCAACAACATGTTGTCAAGCTCATCACGACGGAGCAATTGAACCTGCTTACCGTTGATAGGATGCTCAGTATAAACCTCAATCTCGCCATCCTCATTCTCCTCTGCGGTAATGGAACCACGAACAGGATTACCTTCTTCATCACGAAGGGTAATCTCGTCATTGAGGTTATAAGTACGACGTTGAGGCTCTGCGGCTTCTGCCTGCTGCTCTTGGCGTTGGGCGGCACGCTGCTGCTCATAATCATTGATTCGGGCACGGTTGTGAATATCTCTCATGCTCTGAAGCTCGTCCTTGCGTGCGGTCGAAATATTATTAGGGTCGCCATTCCACGCCACCTGCACAGTACCATCGCCATTATCGGCTACTATCTGGGCAGACCATTGCTGACCGAAACCGTCGGCAAGGTCGTATGTGTCACCGACATTGAAGGCAAGAACACCGTCGATGTTGTCTGACTGCTCCTGCGCATACTGCTCTCTCAATGCCTGCTGCGCTGCCTCCTTCTCCGTGGCTGGGTCTATTGACTCGTCAGTTGAGAGAAAGTCACTTGGACTCATGAACTCCAGTTTGCCAGTTTCTGCATCACGCACGAGGATGCTCTCGCTACTATTGCCGACATCAACCATGCTGCCGTCGTCCTGCATGTTGATGGTGCCGTCAACGATATACACCTTGCGGTCGTCCAACTTCAATGTTGCAGGGTGTATCATGCCGTCATTGCGATTCATGCGGCTGTTTACAGTAGCGTTGCTTTCCTCGATACGGCTGTCTATGTCGTCTCTTACACGGTCAATCATACCGTCATAGGTCGCCTTAGCGTTCACATAGTCCAACGCAAGCTGTTTCTCGTCCTCTGAGAAGTCGTCACGTCCCATGACTTGCGACAAGGTGCCTACTGGGTCGTTGTCGAAGTCTGCAAGGAACTCGTCTGTTACAATAGCAGACATCTGCTGACGCTTGTAGTCGTACATGTTCTTGGCATCGTTCATGGCTTCGGGTTCTGTGGTGTCATAGCCGTTGTCGTAACTCTCATCACTGGACTGAGCCAAAGGGTCTTGCTCTCCTTCCTTCACCTTACTCTCCTGCGCACGCACAATACCCTCGTACTTCTGTGCTGCCTTGACAAAGTTCAGCACACCCATACGGAATTTAATGGGCAAATCTGTATTGTCCATGACCTCACGGAGAGCGGCTTTCTTTTCCTCGTCAGTTCCGACAAGGAACGTATTGCGCCATCCTCCCCATTTCTCCATTATAGGAACATTGTCACCAATGGCATTATCAATGACCTTTCCTGCATCCGACATTTCATTGAGTGCCTGTCGCTTCGGACCACGATAAGAGAGTGTCTTTGCGCCAGCGAAGAAACCACCCATAAGACTGACACCAAGAAAAGTATCAATATTTTGGTCTGCATTAAACACACCAGTACCTTTTGCCGTGTCAAGCGTGTTGTCTCCAACAAGTATGGCATTTTCGATATTGCCGACAACCTCCTCCGCATACTCACCGAATGTGCCGTTCCATTTCGTCTGCTTCTCGAAGTCACCTAACATCTTGGCGGCATTAGTTGCGCCAATGTCGTCAATCAGTTTGTTCACCTTGCCCAAACCAATCTTATCCATACCCTTGCGTGTCAGCGACGCTGCCTTGCCGAGGAATGGTGCAAAATATTCACCCACCATTTCCGAATGGTTCTCGATGGTTTGTGCACCAAATGCCTTCATATAGGCTTTCAGCACACTGTCCTCAGCACCCTCACGACCACCATACACAATCTTACCGCTGTCGTCCACCTTGAACTGCACATCGCCAGTCAGACGATTAAGCATGTCTGCGGTAACGTGTCCCTGCCCAGTTGTGCCTGCCATAGCCATTGAACCAACCGCATCACCCATAAGGCGAGTACCAATCTTGGCTGCAAGATATTTCTTCGTGGCTTTCTTCACAGCATCCTTACCGTAACGCTTTACAGCCTCACGCATGAGCTTGTTAGTTGCAGTTGTACCGAGTTTTGATGCAGGATTAAGCATCATCTCTATCATAAACGGCAGACTTTCTCCAGTAACCTGTCCTGCCTTGTAACCACGACCAAGATACTGTTCGTTCTCCGACTGAATAGCGTTGGTGTAAGCCGTAATATCAAGTAAATCACGGTCTTCCCTGCTAATATTGTCTATACCTTTTCTGTCTGCATCAACAGCAGCCGTATAGAGTGCGCCATTAGTCGCCATGTCAGTCATGCCCATGTCCCATGTGCTCACCTTGCCTACGGCATGAGCTAAACCACGCCATGCACCTGCACCGAAAGCGAGCAACTGCTTGCCTTTCTTCGATGCCCAGTTGGAGGAGTCGTCAATCCATTGGTCGCTTGCCTTGCCTTTCTTGGCTTCCGCAAGAGTGGCGAGTCCGTCATTGACCTTATTGAGTTGGGCAAGCAGAGACTTGTATTTTGTGTCGGCAAAGCGTCCATTGACAGTAGAGGAGTTGTAGGTATGGATAGCACCGCCACTTCCTCGTGGCATGTCTCGCCAAGAGAAATCAACGGCTTCTGCGTCAAGTTCCCTGCCTCGTTGGTTCATCTCCTGCTCAATGCGCTGCTTCTCCCGAAGAAGATAAGCCTCTTGCTGTTCGGATTGGAAACGTGCCTCGTCAATGGCGTTCTGCTCCAAGTCTGCACCTCCACGTTCCTCGTATTCATTACCACTCTCTGTAATGTAGCTACGCTCAACCTTGCCACTCTCAGCGTTGTATTGCGGTTTCGTCTCCACAACCTTGCTGTTCTGACCAAGATGAACACCGCCTCCCTTTACGCCTAATGTCACGCCTGGTACACGAAGACCAGTATTAGCCTTCGCATAATTCATACGGTTCTTGGTACGCTGCACGCCAGCTTTCGATTGCTCAACCATTCCAGAAACACCATTAAGCATATTCTGCCTCTCTGCTTCCGTCATTGGCGTACCCTTCGGCTTGGACTGTTGGGCTGGCTTTGCAGGGGCTGGCTTCGGTGCAACAGTCTGCGACGTAGGCTTCGATGGCTTCACCGCCCTAAACCCCATCCAGTCACGGAAGTCGTCATACGACCCCACGTCGGCACCACCATTCTTCAGCTCGTTATAAACAGACAAACGGTTCTTGTAGCCCTGCTCGCCCTTAGCACTCAGCCAGTTATTGAACTCATCGGGGCTGCCAACATCAGCACCGCCGCCCTTCAGCTCGTCATATAGTTTCTTTATATTGTCGTTCATCTTCAATCAATTATTTATTTATGAATAGAAAAACCGCTATACTTTCTACTGCTCGGCTTTGCAGCAGGTTTCGCCTGTGGCTTTGCAGCAGGTTTCTGCCTTATACCAGGATAGTAAACATCCTTATGCTTCTTGGTTGTGACAGTCTTCTTCTGATTTTTCACGACCTTGCCCCTATGCACCACATCGCTTTCTGTTGTATCAGTAGATATTGTCTCTACCGAATCTAACGTGCCATGCTGACGTGCATTATATACCGCCTCGTCCTTTGTCTTGGCAATATGTCTCGTGCCGTCCTTCTCATACCATGCATATCCGCTGTTCACATTTCTACGATGTTCAGCAGCTTGGGCATTTGAGTTATTTGCAGAAGCATTGCTTGCCTTAGCAGCAGCCTTGTTTTTGGCAATCACGCTCTTTTGGTTATCCTCTGCATATTTAGCTTCCACCTCTGCCTTCTTTGCCTTATACGTCTGCTCATTTATCTTGCCTTGACGAAGTTGCTTATCAAGATCATGCAACTCTGCAGCTCTGTTATCAGCCGACAGCTTCAGAAGATAATTGCGATAATCATTCTGCAATTTCGACATATAGCTTCTATCCTTATCAGCTTTATCATCATCAAGAGCTTGTGCCTTCATCGCTTCCTGCATGTAATAGCGAGCGTTCTCCTCACGTTCCTTATTGAGTTTCTCCCACCGCTCTCTTGCTTTAGCACTAAGACTGTTTCTTGGGTCGAAAGCATTTGGCGCACCTTTCGTAGTGAAATAGAGGTTAGATAGAGCTGCAATGCCGTCGCCAATGGCTGCAAACACCTTATCACGCTTCTCCTTCTTGCGAGCGTTCTCCAGTTCCTCTGCCGTTGGTGGCTTGTAAGGCGACATCTGCCGAAACATTTCAACGTATGACATTTTCTTAGGTTGAGTAGCTTCGGGAGCTTCGGCACCTGCAGGTGTTGGCTGTGCCGTTGGCAATGGAGCCTTCTTCGTAACTGGCACAGCATCCTTCGGCTCCTTACCAGGCTCATAAGGAACCGTGATAGGCTGCTGCTCATTTCCTTTCATGGTGCCAGTATTCCAATCAAATGTAGGGACAGCGGAACCTACCGTGCCGTCGTTGGCGTTGGCAGGTGAAGGAGGTGGAGTAACAGCACCACCAGGGACAGTAGCAGGAGCACCAACAACGGCACTTCCGTCATTGACTTGCGTCTCGTTACCATCATTGCCAGTGGGAGCTGTACCGCCATTTGGCACTGGTCTCTGCACTGGAGGTGCGGCTACCTCGGGCATCGTGCTTTGGGTGTTCTCTTTAGGAGTACCCAGTATTTGTTCTTTCGTACTTGCCATATCGTTACAGATTTAACTCCTTATCCTTGTTTTTGCCATACTTGATAGTTCCGAAGTCCATGTCACCTGCAACACTTGTAATGCCTTGCGTCGCTTGGCTGATGGCTTGTGCCTGCTGCTGACGCAACTGCATCTTCTGTGCATCAAGCTCATTCTTGCGAGCTTGGTATTGCTGTTCAATAGCATCCCTCTTGGCTTCAGAACTGGCTGCAACTTGGCTTGTAGCATCTGCCATCACCTGCGCATTTGCCGCTTTCTCTGCCGCTACGCCCTCATCGGTGGTGCCCATGACGGCTGCACGTCCTGCAGCTGCCTTGTTGCGTTGCTTTATTCTCTCCTCTGTCAATGACAGAACACGTTGCGCATCGGCTCGTTGTGTAGCGTCCTCGTTGTAACGACGATTGTACCAGTCTTGGTTCTCTCGCTGTTGCTTGTCGATGGTTTGCGCAACTTGCCTCATCGCTTGGCTTGCTTTGATGCCACCGAAGATAGCTCCTGCAGCACCTATTCCTGCTCCTATGAGTCCCATATCGTTTACTGTTTAAAGAAATAAATAACTGCTGCAAAAATAACGAACTACCTTTGCAAATAACTTTTATTTATTTACGCATGGTTACAAGAAAGAACACGAAAAAGGCTACGCCTGCAAAGAAGGCAAGCACAGCCAAGAAGAAAGAACTTGTGCCTACTGCACAAGAACAAACACAAGTACAAGAAGAGCAGGACGACGACCTGCCAGTGGCTCCAGAGTTGAATATGAAGGAGCGTGTGAAGCGCAAGAAGACTGGAGGACGACAAAAGGGCACGCAAAATAAAGTGACAACCGTCACAAAGGAAATCCTCTCCGACATGCTGGGCGACTACCAGGAGAGTGGTCTAATGACTGCCGACTTCCTTGCCCTCGAACCTAAAGACCGCATCCAGTGTGCCGAGAAGATGATGCAGTACATCTTGCCAAAGATGCAGTCTACGAGTGTGGACTTCAACAACAAGGCAACGAAGATCACCATCGAGCAGAAGCTGCGTGAGCTGTCAGAGGAGAATGATACTCCACCTTCTAAATAAATCTATTTTGGACTTGCAAATGCTGTTTGTCTTTTAGTACATATATAATGTACGCACGCGCGAGGCAAAAAGCATTTGCTTTTTATTTATAAAGCATTTGCTTTTATTTCGGAAAGCAATAGCTTTTTTGTTGAAAAGCATTTGCTTTTGTTTTAGAAAGCATTTGCTTTTTTATTATACCTATTTTGTAAACTCCACATTGCAATTTGGCTTTTACAAAAAGCAATAGCTTTTGTTTTGAAAAGCAAATGCTTTTTATCAAGAAAGCAATAGCTTTTTTATTTAAAGCAAATGCTTTTTCAAAAAAGAAAACGAAAAAGAAAAAGAAAAGTTCCCCCCACACCCCCTATAAAAGAAAAAGAAAAAGAAAAAGAAAAAGACGACGACGACTCCTACGTGCGTGCGTGTGCGTGCGTGAGAGGTTTTCCCGAAACGAAAGGCAGAAAAGAAAAAGGCAATGCCGTTTTCAGACATTGCCCTTGCGTGTTGTCAGAAACCTTTGCCCTTCTGACGTTCATATACGACGACCTGCTGCTTGTCACAATTCTCAATCTTGAACTGCACAATGCTTCTCATTGGCACATCGTCTGGGATGAAAGGCACCAGCTTTGCAATTATCTCGTTCACGTTACTGAAACCGATGTCTTGCACTTCGCCTAACGTCTTACCCTTGAAGTAAACGGTTCCCCTCATCATCTGTTTGGTGCTGAACTTCTCAAAGGAAACATCTTCGTGGTGGTGCTGACGGTGGCTATCCTTGTCGGTGAAGAAGACATAATCCACAACTTTCTCGTTCAACTCCCATGCTGGTGTGAAGTCAATCACAACATAGCCTCTGGTAACTGTGTGTCCGCTTGTGTGGTTCATGCCAAAAGCTACCTCAGCCATGCTTGCGCCACAGTCATTCTGCGCAATGGTACCCCAAGTGTGACGGAAAGTATAGACGCAATAGAAATCTTCCTTCTCCATTCCCATGCTTTTGCAAATAGCCTTGATGCCAATATTCACGTTGGCACCAAAGCTGTCTGATGTCGTGTGCCTATTGTGGAAGTTGAACAAACATGGGTCGTCACCATCCGCAAGATACTTGTCTACGAGAGGCAGGAGAATTGGCGGCACACGCATTTCCATGTATGCCTCGTCTCGTCGGCTTCCCCTGGTCTTAGCTCTCTTGTAGTGGATGATGCCGTCATAGTAGTCTTTCTTCTGCAAGTTGTAGAGGTCAACGGTGTTGATGCCGCCTAAACAGAGTATCATCATTGCAACGTCTCTTCCCAGCTCTGGTAATGGCGACTTGTAACGGCTCTCGGGCAAAGGGGCAGAGAAGAAGGCACGGCACGCCTGCGGTGTTATGGCTATATGCTCTGGTCTGTCAGCAGATGGTATCTTCACCTTCATCCACGGATTTGTCTTGATGCGAATAATGCCTGTGTCATAATCGTTATACTCCTTGATGGCAGCTCTAAATATCTGACGGATGCAAACAGGATACATTTCCTTCGCTCTGTGTGTCTTCGTGAGTGTAGCGATCCATGCGTTCACAAATGCAGATGTCATGTGAGAGAACATCACCTTCGTGGTGCCTGCATACCTTTCGAGGTGTTGATATGCCAGTTCGTAGTTTCGGGCATTACGCACCTGCCCATTGTTTATCATGCGGTCATGGTGCAGTCGTGCATAGTCAGAGAAGCAGATGTCCTCGTCTTCCTGCTGAATGTACTCCAGCACGTCTTTCAGCGTCCAATGGTCTGCCCAGACTTTATTTAGTCGCTCGACGTATGCCACAATACGGTTTGAGCAGAACTTCATCACATAGGGGTCTGTAATCTCGCCTTGCCTTAGTCCTGCATCATTAACAAGTTTGCCAGTCTTTATGTAGCCGATAGACCTGTTATGTGTCACTCGGATATAGACTGGGTAGAAGCCATCATTGCGCTGCTTCCTTACGCATACTTTGAATGTTGCCATACGCATTTTGTTGTAAACAGGTGTAAACAGGTGTAAACACCCTTCTGAAACTTGTAAACTCGGTGTAAACAAATTGGCGCATTTAGACTCAATTAGTGTATCTAAATGCTCCGACCTCCCAAAACTAAATTAGGCGGTAAAGCCTTTATTATCAAGACTTACCGCCTAATTTGTTTATAATCAACGTCTATTCATTTATTCCTCTACTGCAGCCTGCGCCGCTGCAAGACGTGCGATAGGCACGCGGAACGGAGAACATGAAGCGTAGTTCATGCCTACCTTTGCGCAGAACTTAACTGATGAAGGTTCGCCACCATGCTCGCCGCAGATACCTGTGCGGAGATCAGGACGTGTGGCGCGACCGTTCTCAACAGCCATCTTGATGAGCTGACCAACACCCTCCTGGTCGAGAACCTGGAACGGGTCTACCTTCAAGATCTTCTTCTCCATGTATGCAGGGAGGAATGTGGCGATGTCGTCACGAGAATAACCGAAGGTCATCTGTGTAAGATCATTAGTACCGAATGAGAAGTACTGTGCCTCCTTGGCAATCTTGGCAGCTGTAAGGGCAGCACGAGGAATCTCAATCATTGTACCAATCTCGAACTCTACTTCTACGCCATACTCTGCGAATACCTCCTTAGCGGTAGTGAGGATGATGGACTTCTGCTGCTTGAGCTCCTGTACAGTACCGATGAGCGGAACCATGATTTCAGGACGTGGGTTGAAGCCTTCCTTCTTCAGCTGGCAAGCAGCACCAAGGATGGCACGTGTCTGCATAGCTGTAATCTCAGGGAATGTGATACCAAGACGGCATCCACGATGACCGAGCATCGGGTTGTTCTCGGCAAGTGAGTTTACGCGCTTCTTGATTTCCGTAACGCTAACGCCCATCTCCTTAGCCATTGTCTCCTGACCAGCCTTATCGTGGGGTACGAACTCGTGGAGAGGCGGATCGAGCAAGCGGATATTCACGTGGCAACCGTCCATTGCCTTGAGGATGCCGTAGAAGTCTGCCTTCTGATAGGGGAGGAGCTTGGCAAGTGCCTTCTCACGACCCTCTACAGTATCAGCCAAAATCATCTCACGCATAGCAACAATCTTCTGGTCGTCGAAGAACATGTGCTCTGTACGTGTCAGACCAATACCCTTGGCACCAAATGTGCGGGCTACCTTTGCGTCATGCGGAGTGTCAGCATTGGTACGGATCTCCATCTTGGTGTACTTGTCGCAGAGGTCCATAAGCTCCTTGAAGTCACCTGAAAGCTCAGCAGCCTTTGTCTCAATCTGACCGGCGTAAACCTGACCAGTTGTACCGTTCAAAGAGATATAGTCGCCTTCTTTGTAGATAACGTCCTCAATCTCTACGGTCTTTGCCTTGTAGTCTACATTGATAGAACCAGCACCAGAAACGCAGCACTTACCCATACCACGAGCCACAACGGCTGCGTGTGAGGTCATACCGCCACGAGCTGTAAGGATACCTTCTGCAGCAGACATACCTGCGAGGTCCTCAGGAGAAGTCTCGATACGAACCATAATTACCTTCTTGCCATCATCATGCCACTCCTCAGCGTCGTCAGCATGGAATACGATCTGACCGCAAGCAGCACCAGGAGATGCAGGAAGACCCTGTGTGATAACCTTTGCCTTAGAGAGAGCGAGCTTATCGAATACGGGGTGCAGAAGTTCGTCGAGCTTCTGCGGCTCACAACGAAGAATAGCAGTCTTCTCGTCAATCATACCCTCGTGAAGAAGGTCCATGGCAATCTTAACCATAGCAGTACCAGTACGCTTGCCGTTACGTGTCTGGAGGAACCAAAGCTTGCCCTCCTGAACGGTAAACTCCATGTCCTGCATATCGCGATAGTGCTTCTCGAGCTTGTCCTGAAGTGCGTCAAGTTCCTTATAAAGCTCAGGCATAGCCTCTTCCATAGAAGGATAGTTGGCAGCACGCTCTTCCTCTGAGATACCTGCACGCTCAGCCCAACGCTGCGAACCGATCTTTGTGATCTGCTGCGGAGTGCGGATACCCGCAACAACGTCCTCGCCCTGAGCATTAATCAGGTACTCGCCATTGAAGAGGTTCTCGCCGTTACCGGCATCACGGCTGAAGCAAACACCTGTTGCTGATGTCTCGCCCATGTTGCCGAATACCATAGCCATAACAGAAACTGCAGTACCCCACTCGTCAGGTATTCCTTCCATCTTACGATAGAGGATAGCACGCTCGTTCATCCAGCTGCGGAATACGGCGCAGATGGCACCCCAAAGCTGCTCCTTCGGGTCGGTCGGGAAGTCGTTGCCGGTCTGCTCCTTGATGGCCTTCTTGAAGAGCTCAACAAGCTTCTTGAGTGACTCTACAGAAAGGTCCTTGTCAAGAACAACGCCCTGCTCCTCCTTTACCTTCTCGATGATGGCTTCGAACGGATCAATGTCTTCCTTGTTCTCCGGCTTCATGCCAAGAACAACGTCGCCGTACATCTGTACGAAACGGCGGTAGCTATCGTATACGAAGTGGGGGTTGCCAGTCTTGGCTACCATACCCTCAGCCACCTCGTCGTTAAGACCAAGGTTGAGGATGGTGTCCATCATACCAGGCATAGAAGCACGTGCACCTGAACGTACAGAAACCAAGAGAGGATTCTTCGGGTCGCCGAACTTACAGTTCATAAGTTCCTCCGTGTGAGCCACGGCAGCATTCACTTCATCAGCAAGCAGTTCGACGATCTTAGCCTGACCTACCTTATAATACTCGTTGCAAGTGTCAGTTGTTATTGTGAAACCAGGAGGCACGGGAACACCAATAAGGTTCATCTCAGCGAGATTCGCGCCTTTACCTCCTAACAAATTTCTCATATCAGCTTTACCTTCAGCCTTACCATTACCAAAGGTATAAACTCTTTTCTCACTCATAATTGTTAATTAGGTTTTTAAAAAATATATTATATGTTATTACTATTTTAGTATGTTTGTCAATTGTAAGTTTTATTACTTTTTCTTGTTAACTGCAAAGATAATCCCTATTTTGCAGAAATCCAAATGTTTTATATAAAAACTGCTATCTCGATATTGCATTTTTTAAATGTTTTCGGTAACACAGTCTGAAAAACTTAAAATAACAGCATAATTTCTTAACTCATGTGGTATTCTATCAGTCCTTCTATCGGGCTCTTTATTATCTTCCCGATTTGAAAGCCATTCCTGCTTGCAGCTTCTGTCAGTTGCTCCTTATAGTGGTAGGCGATGCTTCCCACAACATTTATTCTTCTGAATTTGTCGCCATAAGCAAGTATGTTGTTGCGGATGAAATCCTCGAAATTGTCAATCACGATATCCCTTACTCCCTTTTCGTCCAAATAGCCGTGAATGTATTTTGACATGGATGCAAGGAATCGGTTTGGGGCAGGGGAGCGGTACACCCGATTTATGACCTCAGCCATATCCAGCCCGCTTTCCTGAAGGAATCGCTTGCGGATGTTTTCGGGTAATGTCTGCTTTAATACGGCATTAAGGAATTTCCTGCCTAATACAGCTCCACTTCCTTCGTCGCCCAAGACATATCCTAACGCAGGAGTGTGCGCCACGATATTCTTGCCATCATACAGACACGAGTTCGATCCGGTTCCTAAAATACATGCTATGCCTGCCTTATGACCGCATAAGGCTCTTGCGGCTCCAAGCAGATCATCAGCTACGTATATCCTTGCATCAACAAGTATTGAGGATATGCTTTCGCTTACCACACCTGTTCTTCCTGCTATGCATCCGGCACCATAGAAAAACACGTTCTCAACGTCAGCTGCTGAAATGCTTAGGGATTGCAGACAATGGTTTAAGGCTTTGGCTATTTTTTCCTCCACTTCTTCTGCTGACATTACAGCAGGGTTAAGTCCTTCTGTAGTAACAGTCCTCGCCCCGTCTGCCGATTTCGTATCTGGCAAAAAAGCGAAGCACCAAGAAGTCTTGGTGCTTCCGCTATCAACTATTAATGTTATCATTTTATGTACATAAAGTAAATGGCTGCAAGAATTACGACTGCCACTATCGTAAGCGCAGTCTTAAACAGACAGCTGGTCACTTTCTTGAATACCAAGAATCCTACTATCGCGATGAGGATGCAGGCGATATAAAATGTCAAGTCTGGATTCATATTATTGTTTCATCTTAAATGTTAGGGTTCCGCCGTTCATCATAGCCTTGTGGTCGATGGTATAGTCCTTCACCTTCTTGCCGTTGATGTATGCGCTCTCCACCTCATACTTGCCATCGGTATGGTTTTGGCTCTCTATGACAAAGTCTTTGCCGTTCTCAAGATGAATGGTGGCTTTCTTGAATAACGGCGTGCCCAGTTCATACTGGCAACTTACGGGATTAAGCGGATAGAATCCAAGAGCACTTAACACATACCATGCTGACGTCTGTCCACAATCCTCGTTGCCGCAAAGTCCGTCGGGAGTGTCCTTATAGAGTCCGGTAAGAATCTCGTATATGTATTTCTGCGTCTTCTCGGGTTGCCCTATCTTATTAAAAAGGTAAGCCACATGATGACTCGGCTCGTTGCCTTGAGCATACTGACCTATCATTCCCGTGCTGAAAAGCGGAAGTTCTGCATTAGCCTTCGGACTATACGTAAACATACTGTCAAGCTTTTCCGTGAAACGCTTCTTGCCTACGAGCTTTACAAGGCCCTTGACGTCATGCTGAACTGACCACATATAATGCCAACCGTTGCTTTCACATATATGTGAGGTATAGTTGTCTGGCGAATAGTCTGGCTGGAAGTCGCCCTTTGAGTCGCGAGGCTGCATGAAAGTGGATGTTGGATTATATACGTTTCGGTAATTCTGCGCACGTTTTGAGAATGTCTTATAAACGTCTGTCTTTCCAAGCTTCTTTGCCAGTTCGGCTATGCAGGCATCATCGTAAGCGTATTCCAAAGTGCGCGACAACGACCAGTCGTCGCCAAGTGTCGGCTCCTTGATGTCGTAGGGCACATAACCCAACTTCTTATACATGCCGATGCCCCTGTAATCGTCCAGGTTGGCTGTCTTGACGCATTCGTCCAGGGCAGCATTGGCGTCAATCCCCGGTAAGCCTTTAAGGACAGCCTCTGCTATGACAGAAGCGGCATGATAACCAATCATCATATCCGTCTCTGAAGCCCACATGTTCCATACCGGCAACCTGCCGTTTTCCTTACTGAAAGCCACGAGCGAGTTTACCATGTCGCCGGCACGTTTCTGGTCGATGATGCTGTAAAGGGGATGAGCAGCACGATAAGTGTCCCATAAAGAGAACGTGCTGTAGTTCTGCCATGCTGTCTGAACGTGAGTCTTGCCGTCAGGTCCCATATACGAACCGTCCACGTCGCAGAATAGGGTGGGGGCAATCATAGCATGATATAAGGCAGTATAGAAGCAGGTCTGCTGACTCTTTGTGCCGCCTTCTATTTCTATCTTACCAAGTTCTTTATCCCATTGTCTCTCAGCCTGTTGCTTGTAATAATCAAAATCATTACTTGAACATTCCTTCTGCAGATTTTTCTTTGCTCCTTCCTTGCCGGTACCTGATAATGACGTGCACAGAACAAGCTGTTCCGGACCGTCAGCATCAAACGTCAAGTAAGCCACGCATCCGTTTGCGTCTGAAGAAATGGGAGTCTTCTCTATCTCTATAGACTTGATAGGCTGCGAGAAGCGAGTACGAAACCATACTCTTTGGTTTCTTGCCCAACCGTCCGAGAAGCGATAGCCCTCGATTGTGAATGAGTCGACAAGCGTGATGGCAGAATTCTTTGTGGCGTCCCAGTTCATCGCCTTTGCAAGATTCAGCACCACATATCTTTCCTTGCCATTCTTAGGGAACGTATAGCGCTGAACGCCACATCGTGGTGTTGCGGTAAGTTCCACATTAATATCATAGTCCTGCAGCCTTACCTGATAATATCCTGCGTATGCCGTCTCGTCTTTATGACTGAATTTGGAATGCAGCCCCAACGGTTCTTCGCCGATTGAGAAAGGCTTTGTGGCTGGAAGATAGGAGATGTCGTAGAGGTCGCCAGCTCCTGTACCTGAGAGATGCGTATGGCTGAAGCCGGCTATAGTGCTGTCCGGATAGAAGTAGCCTGCTATGCGGTCCCATCCTGGCAGTCCGTTGTCAGGGCTAAGCTGCACCATTCCGAAAGGTGCCTGCGCTCCAGGATATGTATTTCCTGTGTAGTCCGTTCCTATAAGCGTATTCACCTTACGTGCAAAGTTCTGGGCATTAGCCGAGCCGATACCTAAAGAAAAGGAGAACAGGAGAACTGAAAACAACTTTCTATTCATTTTTTGATGTTTTAGTAAATAAAACAACAATGTCCACTTAAAAGGTTTAGTGAATAAAAACTCTTTCAAGTGGACATGTTGCTTGTACGAGACCATCATAAATGACAGTCTCGAATGGTTCTTAAATATTAGTCGAGTCCGAGACCCTTCTTGATAGCCTCAATCTTCTTGTCTGCATCCTTCGAGCAACGCTCGTAGCATCCGGCACACTTGAACGACGGATCCTTCACTTCGATGTAGAACTTGATCTTAGGCTCTGTACCTGAAGGACGAACGCTCACCTTGGTGCCGTCTGTGCAGAACCATTGCAGAACGTTGCTTGTAGCAGGCATGTCGAGCTTCTCCACGCTGCCGTCCTCCTTTGTAAGAGTGAGGTTCTGGTAGTCCTTCCATACGCAGATCTTGCTGCCACCAAGCTCCTTCGGCGGGTTCTGGCGGAAGTCTGCCATCATCTGCTTGATTTCGTCGGCGCCAGTCTTGCCCGGACGTACCACGTTAACCGTAAACTCCTTGCTGAAGCCATACTCAGCATAAATCTGCATCAGGAGGTCGTAGAGAGTCTTGCCCTGATCCTTGGCCCATGCTGCAATCTCGCAGATAAGGCAGATGGAAGCAGGAGCGTCCTTGTCACGAACCTTGTCGTAAGGCAGGAAGCCGAAGCTCTCCTCGCCGCCGCCGATATACTGCTGCTTGCCCTCAGAAATGGCAATCTCACGTGCAATCCACTTGAAGCCTGTGTAGCAGTCGCGAAGCTCCACGTTGTTCTTCTTGGCTATCTCAGCGATAACCTCCGTTGTAACGATGGTCTTGACGAGGAAGTCTGTAGGCTGGAGCTTGCCCAGCTTCTTCTTGTTCTCGATGATATAGTAGCAGAACATCATGGCTGTCTGGTTGCCGTTGATGATCATCCATTCGCCCTTGTCGTCGCGGCAGACGATGGCAAGACGGTCTGCGTCAGGGTCGGTTGCTACAACGAGGTCGGCGTTAAGCTTCGTACCGAGCTTCATGCCGAGGGTCATAGCCTCTGCATTCTCAGGGTTAGGCGAAACAACGGTCGGGAAGTTGCCGTCTACAACCATCTGCTCAGGAACGACGTTGATGTTCTGGAAGCCCCATGAACGGAGGCAGAGCGGAACGATGACACGGCCTGTACCGTGCATGGCAGAATAAACGATGTTGAGGTCCTTCTGACGGTTGATGACGTCCTGGTCAATCATAGCTGAATGTACGGCTGTCATATAGTCGTAGTCCATTTCGCCACCTATAATCTTGATAAGGTCCTTGTTAGGCTCGAACTTCACGTCCTCAATCGTTACCTTGTTCACTTCCTCGATGATGCCGGTATCATGCGGAGCCAACACCTGTGCGCCGTCGCTCCAGTAAGCCTTATATCCGTTGTATTCCTTCGGGTTGTGTGAAGCAGTAACGTTCACGCCAGCCTTAGCGCCGAGCTGACGAATGGCGAACGAAATTTCCGGAGTAGGGCGAAGACCTTCGAAAAGATATGCCTTGATGCCGTTGGCAGAGAAAATGGCAGCTACGGTTTCTGCGAAAAGGCGTGAGTTGTTACGGCAGTCGTGACCTACAACAACCGAGAGATTCTTCTCTCCGGGGAATGCCTTAAGGATGTAGTTGGCAAATCCCTGTGTAGCCATACCGACGATATATTTGTTCATTCTGTTGGTTCCGGCACCCATGATGCCACGCAAACCACCAGTACCGAATTCGAGGTTCTGATAGAAAGCGTCGATAAGGGCCGATTTGTCCTCAGAATCGAGCATTTTCTGTACTTCTGTTCTTGTGGCCTCGTCAAATGACGGAGTGAGCCATTCCTTGGCTCTTGCCTCACATTGTGAAATGAGTTCTGTATTATTTTCCATAATGAAGAATGTTAACAATTCAAGTTCTTATTTGATATTACAAAGATAATAATTAATAAACGACTTTTTTAATTCAAAGTATCAAAATTAACAACGTTTAACCTACAAGTCTTTTTTCGCCTAAATAAAGAAGAGTGTCCTTTGTTAATATAATCGGTGTTATGATAAATAGTGATTTTTCTTACTTTTTCCCCCTATATCATAACAGCATAATAAAATAAAAATGTTAACTTTGTAGTTGTATATATTACCTTTGACTTTACCTTACAAACCAATAACTTATCTATTATGAATTATTTTGAAATTATTAGGAGAAGAAGAGAAAGTGTTTGCAATAATAAATGCGAGCCAATCGAATTAATGCATGATTATGTTTCTTCTGTATTAGAAAGTCATGATCTGCAAATGTGTCAAACGGTCTATCTCTCTCTTGTTAATCATGATTACCAAAAGGGACATATCTACGAAGATGAGGTCCGACGGCTGCAAGCTAAGATTGACGAGATGAATAAAGCCATCTATGCGCCTCGCATGATAGTGAAAGAGCAGCACAACCATAACTGCCAGCAGTTTATGGGAGAAATGAACAGTCCGAACTTTATAACACAATCAAAAGGATGAAGAAATCTGAACAATACACGGACGACATGCTGCCCGACGGCGGACGCAAGCCCACATACATCAAGGAGCAGCACAACCATAACTGCCAGCAGTTCTTCGGCAACATCTCGAACTGCACATTCATGATGCCCTCAGCGCCTCCTTCAGAAGGCAGCGCCGACAAAAGCGGAAAGCGCCGGAAGAAGACTATCACGGCCAACGAAAATCCTCTTACCATAAGATATTACAGACATGGAAACAAAGGGATTATGGCGCGGCAAAGGCAAAGAGTGGACATACTGTACCGCAAATGGACGGAATGGAAATGGATAGACGCAGACACGGATCCTGACGACTTCGACCGCCTGTTTGAGGGACAGCCACGTCATTGCAACATCAAGTGGACGGGCACAAGCGCCACGCTTACCATCCTGATGCAGCAACTCTTAGAGCAGGACTTTATCGAGCGGCAGACCAACTGTTCCGCCAAGCATCTTGTGGAAAAGCAGTTCGGCAAAACTCCCAACTCGGACAGACGCCGCATCAGTAAGGATATAGAGGAAAAAATCAGAATCTCCATTCTCATCCTCGACACCAGCAGTCCCCTACCCCAACCTCACGCAAGGGACGACAATGAAGAAGACCTCAGCGACGCCGCTCTTTACGAAGTCTGTCAAAGACAGCTACGTTCCACCAAGTGCCTATAGGCTCATGTGTAAGCCGTAAGGACCGTACGTAAGCGATTTTGTAAGCGCAGACATTTTTTTTACAGAATTTTTTCAGCCGAAATGCTCTTGATTTTCAGAGTGTTTCGGCTTTTGTATTTTCTTTCCCCCACATGACGTAAGCCATACGCCGAAAACCGCTTACCGTTATTGCCCTCGTTTCCCCATTGCCGAGGGCAGCACAGACCAAACCATTCCTGTCTGTCCGAAGCAATTATGTATAAAAAGAACATTATGCTCTGCATCGACTTGAGGACGCTTCTTCGTGAAGACGCGCTCCTCAAGGTCGGCAAGGCTTATTTTGGCAGTCTGGTGCTGGACGACGAGTTTGGCGCCAGCTTCGTGGAAAGGGGCTGTATGACACCCGAAAAGCGTAACGTCAGATTGTTTAACGGCCACTTCATCACCCTAACTTACCGCTTTAGGGACGGCCATGTGCGCTTCAACTTCAAGGAGGTGAACGCAGGTGAGGGATTTGACGTCGAGAGGTTCGCCGTCGGAGTGATGTGCGAGATTAGGCAAGCTTGGGAATGCCTCGTAGAGGAAACACGCCGCGGTGAGGCAAACTGCCCTCAGGGGGAAGCCTCGGAGAAGGAAGGCAAACCGAGGGAATAAGCGAAAGGCGTTTCAGTTGTTTCAGTTTCAGTTAGGTTTTTATGGGTCAGTTATGTCCAAAACCCCTTTTTATACACTTATAACTAATTAATAATCAATAAGTTATATATAAAGAAAGAAGACAGGCACCCTTCAAAAAACAACTGAAACAACTGAAACTGAAACGCCTGAGCATATCTGAATCTTAATCAATATTTATCTAAAAGGCTAAAATACAATGACTTACGACATTACAACAAAGACAGCTCCAGCCATGCCTAAGATTGGCAAGGGAATGGAAATCCTCAAACTTTTGCTTCCGCAACTGTCAAAAGACATGCAAGAGACCATTGCTCCGTTGCTTTTTGACTCTCTGGCCTCACACATGAGCGAAACCGAATTTATGTATCCGGACCTCACTTGGAAGGAAATCTGCGGCATGATTACCGGTATTGTCACTCGTTCGGCAGGAGGAAAGGGTCAGCTGCAACGTCTGGTGGAGGCCATTATGCGTGTGGCTCGCCAGCATGACGAGATGCAGCTACAGAAGCTGGTGGAATGGCAAAAGACCGTCAAGTCGAAGGGTGCCAACAAGGAGAAGCCCGTGCGTCCTGACGTGTCGTTCTGGTTTCCGCCTGCCGACGTCACCAACGCTGCCTTCATACAGAACGCCATGGCTTGTGAGCAGGACAACGGACACACCCAGTACTACAACTTGCCTGAGGTGGAGATGGCGGACAGAATGTGTGGCGGACATCGTCAGGTGACGCAGACCATACGCAACGTCTACGACAAGCAGAGGGCTGGTGCGCTCAGAGCCACGGCTGAGGGCGTGACGGGCAATCCGGTCCTGCGCGTGAACATGAACATCTCGTGCACTCCGGGCGAGGCCCGCAGCTTCTTCAAGCGCGACCTCTTTAACGGCACTCTCGGACGCATAGCCTTCTCCTACAAGGCCAGCGGCAACCGCGATGGCAGGATTCCGCGCCAAGGCAAGTACGACGAGGCTTTTCTTGCCAAGCTCGACGAGTATATTGTCCGTCTGCAGGCATGCAAGGGACGTTTCATAGTGAAGCCGCTGAACAATCTGGCTGACAAGCTGGCTGCGGACATGGCTGCCTTGGCTGACCTCACGGACGACGACACTCTTTGGGACCTGAGCAAGCGTTCGATAGTGAATGCGTGGAAGAAGGGGTGCGTGCTCTACATCCTGAACGGACAGACATGGACAAGATCCATGGGCGAATTCGTGGAGTGGCTGGTTTATTACGACCTCTGGTCGAAGAACCAGATCTTCGGCGACTTGCTCAAGAACGGCGACACAAGCGTGGCGGAGGCTCAGAAGAGCGGACCCAAGAACATGCTGTCGGACCTTCCTGACACGTTCAACGAGGCTCAGCTGGAGGCTCTGCGAATGTCTCTGGACAAGCCGAAGGATGGAACCAAACGGCAGTTGAGGGTGTGGACGGCTCGCGGCTTCATCACGCACTCAGCCCAGACCGGACTCTACACGAAGACGAAGGAATATTTAGGAGTTAGGAATTAGGAATTAGGAATTGGAGTTTTTCACTTTTCACTTAAAAATATGAATCGAGAAACTATACAACAGCTCCGCCAGCTGCCCGTGGAGGGGGTGGCGGAGCGGCTGGGGCTGCGCGTGACGAGGCACAAGAGCCTATGTCCCTTCCATGACGACCATCATGCCAGCCTGACATTCAACGTGCGACGGAACACTTACCGCTGCTTCGCCTGCGACGCACATGGCGGCACCATCGACCTCGTGATGCGTCATTTGCACAAGGACTTTCCAGACGCTTGCCGTTGGCTGGCTGATTCCACCAACATAATAGTGGAAGAATACAGGCCGAAAACGCCTTCTGCCGTCACGCCGCTGAAGCCCTTTGACGCCGCACGCTATGCAGGCTTCTTTGAGCGTCCGTGGCTGAGCGACGAGGCGCAAAGGTTTCTGTTCGAGGAGCGCGGGATAGACCGTCGTGTGGTGAGGTGGTGCCGGCTGACGTCGTGGACTGACCGCCATGGCACGCATTGGCTTCAGACGCCTTACTATGACACGGAGTGGCGTCTGACGGGCATGCAGAGTCGCAATCTGGACTACGGCAAGGCGGGGTCGGCAGCTGACGTGCCTCGTTTCAGGTTTCCTTACGGGTCGCGCTGCTCTGTCTATAATCTTCCGGTTACGGCGCTGCTGCGTGAGGGCGAGCCGCTATACATCACGGAGGGTTGTTCAGACTGCTGGGCCATGCTCTCAGCCGGTCACAAGGCCGTGGCCATTCCTTCTGCGACGTTGCTCTCTGAGGCAGACAAGGGGCTGCTGAGGGGTCTGGCTGAGAGGCTCGGTACGACGTTCCACATGTTTCCCGACCGCGACGCTCCCGGCGAACGGCTGTTCATGCAGCTGAGGGAGGTGCTGCCCGGACTATGCCATCATCAGCTGGCTGAGGGAGCGAAAGACTTCGGCGAAATGTTTGCCGCAGGGAGGATTGCGTAATTATTCTCCCACAGATGTCGCAGATTTACACGGATGTTGGGTGCGGAATTATTCTTCCACGGATGGCGCAGAATAATCAGATAAATCCGTAATCAAAGAAAAAATCTGTGGAAATCCGTGGAATCTGTGGGAGAATATTCTCAAGCAAAAAGGGTGCGTAATTATTCTCCCACAGATGTCACAGATTTACACGGATGTGGGTGCGTAATTATTCTCCCACGGATGGCGCAGAATAATCAGATAAATCCGTAATCAAAGAAAAGAATCTGTGAAAATCCGTGGAATCTGTGGGAGAATATTCTCAAGCAAAAAGAGTGCGTAATTAATCTTCCACGGATGTCACAGATTTTCACGGATATGGGGTGCGTAATTATTCTCCCACGGATGTCGCAGAATAATCAGATAAATCCGTAATCAAAGAAAAGAATCCGTGAAAATCCGTGGAATCTGTGGGAGAATATTCTCAAGCAAAAAGGGTGCGTAATTAATCTCCCACGGATGTCACAGATTCACACGGATGTTGGGTGCGTAATTATTCTCCCACAGATGTCACAGATTCACACGGATGTGGATGCGTAATTATTCTCCCACGGATGTCACAGATTTACACGGATGTGGATGCGGAGGATTTAGATTAATTAGATAAATCCGTAATCAAAGAAAAGAATCTGTGAGAATCCGTGGAATCTGTGGGAGAATATTCTCAAGCAAAATCTGTGACAATCCGTGAAATCTGTGGGACAACATTCTCAAGCAAAATACGTGGGAATCCGTGGAATCTGCGGGAGTATATAATAATTAATTTTAATTTTTTGTTTTTCTTATGGATGAATTTAAGGTACGTAGTTACACTAAGAAGGAGCTGGCTCTTTTCTATTTTCCGGATGCCAGTCCGCACACGGCTGTCAATAGGCTGATGAGATGGATAAACCGCAACGTGCCTCTGTTAGTGGGGCTGGAAGGTCTGGGCTACTGCAAGACCGCCAGGTGGTTTACGTCGCGCGAGGTGAGGCTTATCGTGGAGCATCTGGGGGAGCCTTGAGAGTAGAAAAAGATGGAGAAGATGTCCTCGCGGCGCACGTTGCGTATGGGAACGTATAAGTGGGTCGCGGGGATGTCGTAACTTTGCGTTGTGAAAGTTTAAGATCTGAATGTTTAACTAAAAAATCCTATTTTGTATGCTAAAGTACATTGTTTACAAGAGCGGCGTCAACAACGCCACCAAGGACAAGTGGTATGCGCGTATCGTGCATGAGGAGACTGTCGACATTGAGGGGCTGGCGGAACACATGCGACGCCACAACGCCCCTTACTCGAAGGGTCAGCTGAAGGGTATCATCACGGACATGGCGAGATGCATCTATGAGCTTACCACGGAGGGCAAGAAAGTGAAGCTGCCTGACCTCGGCATCTTCCGCATCAAGACCAACTCGAAGGGGGCGCAAACCGCGAAGGAGTGCACCATCGACGATTGTCTTCGCAATAAGAATCTCAGCTTCCGTCCCTCGGGCGCGATGAGGTCGAGGATGTGGGGCGACGACCGCAACGGTTTCGGCGTGAAATGGAAGCAGGTGGAGTATGTGGTGCGTGGAGTGGTAAGTAATAACTAAGAAATAACAAATAATAAATAACAAAATGCGTTATACGATACATCAATCAAAGGTAAACAACGGCACTAAGGGCAAGTTTTATCTTCGTCCGGTTTATGACGAGACAGTTGGGCTGGACGAGTTGGCAGAGCACATGGCTTCGCATAACTCCCCCTTCTCGAAGGGTCAGCTGCTTGCCATCCTCACGGACATCGTGGGCTGCATCAAGGAGCTGTGTCTGGAGAGCAAGTCGGTAAGGATAGACGGACTGGGCATCTTCGAGGCTCGCGTACGTTCGAAGGGTGCGAAGACGCGGCCGGAGTTTAACATTGCCGAGAATGTCCTGAATCTGGTTGTCTGCTGCCGAGGCGTGGACGAGTTTCGCAGCAGTCGCCTCGAAGTCAACACCAAGCACAATCTGGCCAAGATTGCGGAGGTGAAGCCGACGGCTAAGGCGGATTCGGTGAACACGGAGCAGCCATAATCAATAATCAATAATTAATAATCAAGAATAAGACGTGTTTATGGACAAGAATACAAGAGAAAACATACAAGTGGCATCAGCCATAGGAATGCTGATAGGAGGTTTCGCGCTTGCCGTCATCGGTTTCTTCACGCCTCCCGTGGGTCAGATACATGAAAGCGTGCTGGGCATCTTCGCCGAATGCCTGATTTACGCAGGAAGCATCTTCGGAGTGGCGATATACATTCAGACGAAGTATGCGGAGCTGAGGGCGTACGTGGAGGAAAGGACTCGGAGCTGAGCCTCATTTAGTAGTTATTATTTATTACTTATTAATTGGCTACGCCCTAATAGTTCGCACCCTACCAAATAATAACTACTAAATACTAAATAATAACTAATAAAAAATAAATGTGAGAAGGATTACTGAGATTATCGTTCATTGCTCTGCCACTCGTGAGGGTAAGTATTTCACGGCTGAGGATATCGACCGTTGGCATAAGGCGCAGGGCTTCGCTTGCATCGGCTATCACTTTGTGGTACGTACGGATGGAAGGATAGAGATGGGACGCAGCATTGAGCGTGTCGGTGCCCATTGCAAGGGACATAACGGGACGAGCGTCGGGGTGTGCTACGTGGGAGGTCTCTCGAGAGACGGACAGCCTCAGGACACCCGCACGGAGGAGCAACGCGAGAGTATGATGATGCTGATTGGCGTGCTGAAGAGGATGTTCCCTGAAGCAAAGGTACACGGACATCGTGAGTTCGCCGCCAAAGCCTGTCCCTGCTTTGACGCAGGGGAGGAATATAAGTAAGTTATGGACAGAAAAAACCGACTGGCTTTAAGCAACAAAACTTAAAATCAGTCGGTTTTCTGTATGTTTTTTAGAAGTCACACATATTAGCAGATCTAATATGGTCTTCGATTAGCAGACCTTGTGTGAGCCTTCGCTGATGACAACGTCAATAACCTTTGGCTCCTTGCCGTACTTGGCAGAGAACTTTGCCTTTGCGTCAGCTACGAACTGATCGTAAAGTTCTTCCTTGACGAGGTTGATGGTGCAGCCGCCGAAGCCGCCACCCATGATACGGCTACCGGTTACGCCGTTCTCCTTGGCGATGTCGTTGAGGAAGTCGAGCTCTTCGCATGATACCTCATACTCCTTGCTCAGACCTTCGTGTGTCTCGTACATCTTCTTGCCTACAGTCTCGTAGTCGCCAGCGTTAAGGGCGTCGCAGACAGCAAGAACGCGGTCTTTCTCGCCGAGAACGAAGTGGGCACGCTTGTAGTCTTCCTCTCCTACCTCAGCCTTGACTTCCTCAAGCTGCTCCCATGTGCAGTCGCGGAGAGTCTGGAAATGTGCCTCAGGATGCTTTGCTGCGATATGCTTTACGACATTCTCGCAGCTGTTGCGGCGGTCGTTGTAAGGCGATCCTGCAAGTTCGTGCTTAACGCAAGAGTTGAGCAATACGAGCTTGTATCCGACAGGACGGAACGGGAAGTACTCGAACTCGCGGCTGTTGCAGTCGAGACGCATGAGGCATCCTTCCTTGCCGAAGACGCTGGCAAACTGGTCCATGATGCCACAATTAACGCCACAATAGTTGTGCTCTGTGGCCTGTCCTACGAGAGCCAGATCCCACTTGCTGATCTTGTTGTCAGCAAAGAGGTCGTTCAGGCCGAAAGCGAAGCAGCTCTCAAGTGCTGCTGATGATGACATACCAGCTCCAAGAGGTACGTCGCCGGCAAATGCTGTATTGAAGCCCTTAACGTCTACGCCAAGCTTGCGCATCTCCTGCACAACGCCATAGATGTAGCGTGCCCAGCTTGCGCGTGGTCCCTGAGGATCGTCCACCTTGAATTCTACGCGGTCCTTGAGGTCGATTGAGTAGCACATGATTGTGTTTGTGCCGTTAGGACGAATCTCTGCCATGATGCCTGTGTCGACAGCACCCGGAAATACGAAACCTCCGTTATAGTCGGTATGCTCTCCGATAAGATTGATACGGCCTGGAGACTGATAGATATTACCTGTTTTACCGTCGAAATGCTTGATGAAGCGGCTTCTTACGAATTCGATATCCATGATTGAATGTTTTAAAGTTAATAATAATAATAATTTGATATTTAAAAAAGACTTGCTCCTGAGACGATGAAGTCATAATTGGGGGCAAGTCTTTATTGGTTTTTTGTTGTTATTTATTCTACCGGGATTTCTGTATTGACGTTCTTCGATCCCCAGAATGCGAAGTAGAAGATGTATGCTGCACTCAGAAGCACAACGATGAAGCTGGTGATGTAGTTGTGTGTGAGGTCAACGACAAATGCCTGGAGCCAAATCATAACGGCAAAACCTGCTACCATCATCATAAATGCGCCTGAAGCCTTGGCTGTGTACTTGCCAAGTCCCTCTGTGGCGAGGTTGAAGATACCGCCCCACATAACTGAAGCACAAAGGCCTATGAGCAAGAATGCGAAGATGCCTACCGGAACCTCACCCCATACAAAGCTCATGGTTGTATAGTTGATACCCGGGCAGCTGATGGTCTGAGAAGTCGGGAGAATCATACCCAAAGCAACGAGAACCATAGCTACAAAGCTTACTGTAGCAATCATGGCCTTAGGCGAAACCTTGCCACCTACCATACCGCCAACGAAACGACCGATGAGCATAAAGATGAAGTAGACGGCTCCGAGAGTGCCGCAATAGCCGGCATCCATGCCAAGTCCGGGATTGACGGCGTCCTTAGCAGCTGTAAGATAACTGAGAATGTATGTAGGAGGACCAACCTCTACTGCGCCATATACGGCAATGGCGAGCATGCCGAGCTTGAAGTGACGGAATGAGTAGCAGCTGTATTTGTCGTTAGTCTTCTGAACACTATTGCTTGAACCTGTCTTGGGCTCCTCAATCTTTGTGAAGAAGATAACCACAAGAGCAAAGATGAAGATGGCAAGGGCGATGAAGAGAGCAGGAGCTGCATCAGACACTTGAGCCTTTGAAGCGTCACCAATAAGGCTACCCATAAGCATATATACACAAACGGCTGCAGCAGAATTGAATACGCCACCAATCTGGATGAGCTGGTTGCCTGTGCTACCGCCACCACCAAGAAGGTTGAGCATCGGGTTTACTACTGTGTTGAGCATACACATGCAAAGACCAGAGATAAAGGCGCCGATAAGGTAAACGACGAAGCCCATAGAACCGCTGACCCATTGGATGAGCAAGCCAATGATGCCTACTACCAAGGCTGCAATGGCAGTCTTCTTGTAACCGAACTTGTCAATAAGCAATCCAGCCGGAACACCCATAAGAAAATATGCGCCAAAGTTACCATAATTACCTACCTGTGCAAGTGCTTCAGGTACCTTGAAAGCATTTTTCAGAATGACAGCCATAGGCGAGCAAAGATTTGTCACAAAGGCAATCATAGCAAAGAGGAATATCATCGCCATGATGGCTACGATACTGCCCTGTTTTTTAGAGGAATTTCCCATGTTTTTTGTTTTAGTTATATTATTTATTGGTTATTATTTTCAAGTGTTTGGGGAATTTCTTTTTACTTTAATTTATTTGCATTAACGATTGAGAATCAGAAACTTGTGCTTCCAACTCTCAATCGCTAATTGTTTTTATTATAGTTATCGTTTTTTTTACTTCTCCACGCCAAACTTATAGACCGTCTTCTGGGTGTAGACCTGTCCTGGCTTAAGGACTACTGACGGGAAGTATGGACGGTTGGGCGAATCGGGGAAGTGCTGGGCTTCGAAGCAGATGGCACTACGACGGGGGAAGGTGGCGCCATGCTGACCCTTATATCCGTCTGCCCAGTTGTCTGTATATACCTGAACGCCTGGCTCCGTGGTGTAGACCTCCATGGTACGTCCGCTTACGGGCTCCTTAATGCGAGCTGCAAACGACAGTTCGCCTTCTTCCTTCTTGTTGAGTACGAAGCAATGGTCGTATCCGGCTCCGTTCTTTATCTGCTCGTCGTCTGCATCGATGTCTCTGCCGACGGTCTTCGGCGTACGGAAGTCGAAGGGAGTATCCTTCACTAAGCGGATTTCGCCTGTAGGAATGGATGTGTTGTCGATGGGGATATAGAAGTCTGCGTTTATCTCGCACTCAAGGTTTTCGATAGTGGGTGTAGGGTTTGCGATACCTGCCAAAGAGAAGAATCCGTGGCTTGTAAGGTTAACGACAGTCTTCTTGTTGGTTGTAGCCATGTATTCGATTACAAGCTCGTTATCGTCCGTGAACGAATACTCTACCGTAACCTTCATTTCTCCAGTATATCCTTCTTCTCCGTAGGGGCTGATATACTTCAACACAAGCGTGCTGTCATTCATCTGAAGGGCTTCCCAAACCTTGGCGTTGAATCCGTTCTTTCCTCCATGAAGGCTGTTAGGGCCATTGTTGATGGCAAGGTTGTATTCCTTTCCGTTGAGCTGGAAATGGCCGCGGCATATACGATTGCCGTATCGTCCGATAAGAGTAGACAAATAAGGCTCGGGAGAGTTTATTACGTCCTGGATGTTGTCGTGTCCCTGTATTACGTTGGCGCGATTTCCGTTCTTGTCCGGCACCATGATAGCTACGATAGCGCCACCATAGTTAGTAATAGCAACCTCATTGCCTTGATTGTTTCTCAGGATATAGAGATCGGTCTGCTTACCACCAATAGTGGTTTGAAAATCAGTCTTTTTCAAACCACAAACGTTTTCAGTTTCGGTAATGTTGTTCATAATCTAAGTTTTTAGTTGATATTTCTATAGTGCAAAGTAAATAAAAAAAGATGTAATTCACAAAATTTAATTAAGAAATTTCCGCAACCGCCCGTTAAAAACAATTAATCTTTAAAATATCAGGTATTGGATATAGCTGATATGAGCCAGCTAAATACCCCAAACCCAACATACCGAGCTATAAAGTTCGGATGACAGCATATACACGATAACGTATGGTACGGACATCTGTCCTCCTTCAACGGCTGCGTCAAAGACATCGCTTCCTGACCGTATGTTTCCACATATACAGCCATAGGTGATGCTTGCCACGCCTGCCATCGTACACAACAAAGGGACGAGGAATGCGGAGAAGCTGCTCGGAAATAAGGTGCCGAGGGCGCTTAAGAGGACGGCATGCGGGGCTAATGTCAGATAAGCCACCACCACAAGAATGGCGGCTATCTCCCATAACGCCACGGTCATGGCCTTACGTTGGAAGGAGGGCAATGTGCTGAAGGATGCCAGGTCTGCAAGTATTTTGCTGCGCTTTACTTGTCCTGCCGTAAGCCCTATGAGCAATATATAGATAAGCAAGGGCGAACGTACGTTGTCGACCAAGCTGCTGCAGAACCATCTTACGCCGTCGGCTGTCAGGAGGGAGCTGACATTCGTGTCGAGTATGACAGATCCCCATACCCATGACACAAGCACGGTAATGACTTGCAGCAGGAGGAGCACACACGAGGCATACGCCATCAGACGTTGATGTTTAATCGTCATCGGCTACAAGATTGTTTATGTCGAGAATATGGAGTTCGATGGCTTTTACCACCAGACGTGTGGCGTTTATTCCGGCTCCGCCGTTGCCAAGCGGAAAGAGTTTCTGCACCAGCTCGTTCTGTCTCTTTTCGAGGCTCTTGACGCCAAATGGCATCGCACGCAGGTTGGATATCTGTTCCTTGGTATAGCCTAAGGCCAAGTGGCGCAGGAAGCGTTCGTCATACTCGTCGATTTCGTACTTCACCATCGATTCCTGATGGAGCGTCTGGGCTTCGATGGTCAGTCTGAAGCATTCCACTATACGGTCAAGAATGGGCTTGTTGAAGACCAGCTTGTCGCCTTCAATCGTGTTGATGACGTCGTCACGCGTAAGGAGTTCGCCACTCTTGAGGATAATGCCGTTGCATCCTGCATCGAGAGCGTCCACCCAAAGACGTTCGTTGAGAATCTCGCCCGTAAAAATCAACACTTTCACCTCTTTATGATTGGTCTTCAGCTTACGGCAGATCTCAATACCGACGGTTGTTGAGCCGCCGAGTCCAAGGTCGAGCAATACGAGGTCGGGTTGCTGCTTGGCGAATACTTCCCAAAATGCAAGTTCCGAATCTGCTGTTCCTATAACCTCAGCTTCCGGCACCTCTGACCTGAGAATGCCCTCGGTTCCACGGAGTTCCAAGGGTACGTCTTCTACTATGATAATTGTGAATTTTTCCATGTTTCTTTAGTTGTCTTTATTTTTATGATTGTTTTGTCTTCATTATCTACGGATGCCGATATTCCGCAGGCTCGTGCTCCCGTTATCTCGCCTATGTCTCGCATTATTTGGCAACATACCAGAAAATCGACGTCTGTCGTCAAAGGCGAGAACAGATTCTTGGCCTGTTCTGACGTCAGCCTTAGGGCGTTCATGGCAAGCGAGATGACGACGTAAACGTTTTCTGCCTGGTTGATTTCAACACTTGGTTTGCTTCCGCCATTCTTGCGTTTAAGAAGAGTTGTCAGATAACGCATCAGTTCTGGCGTACGCAAGAATCCTCCGACATCGCCAAGAGTGGAGACAGCCTGCTTGAGGAGTGAAGAATAGATGAGTTCGTAATACTCCACAAGTTCTGCTGTAAAACGTACTTCCCCTCCCCTATCCAGCATCTGCTTCAGTCGTGAGGGATAATACATGGTTTCGTGCTTGAGGGAGGACAGACAGTTGTCAAGGACATTATTGGCTACGTATAGCCTGTCACGATCTGTAATAGCTCGTCGGAGGTTGTCCTTCTTTATTTCCTCTTCTTCGTTAAGGTCTTCTTTGGCTTTCTCATATTTCTTTGCCGTAAGGATAATCTCGTTCACTATACCTGAAATTTCGTCAGGCACTTTGTCGAGTCGTAGCTTGTTGTTTTCGTTTCGCCATAACGCCTCCATATTCTTTATGAACAACGACACGTCCATATCTGTCATTTTCAGCAATTCCTCCGTCTGACCTATCTTGTCCGTCCAAAAATGATAAGAAAGTCTATGACGATAATATAATAGGTAGTAAACCGGGAATATCATCAAGAGCACTATTATCAGAACAGCCATAGCCACATTTCGGTTGCTTTCCGACTCCTGCATGGCGCTTACGTAAGAAGGCAAGGTGGCGTCAGCACTCAGAAAGCGGAACATCTGCGTGTATATGCTGTTGTTGTACGAATAGAGCGACCATTTATGTAGCGCCAAGGCGGCGACGGCTGTCTCATTACGCACATCCAGAATGATGTTATAGTCTACTTTCACTCCGTTCTGCAACCATTCAAGTTCGGCTGCGACGGAAGGATAGTCTCCGAACAGCTTCATCATTTTGGCTTTCTTCCCTGCTCTTTCGTCGTCAGCCATCAGCAAGAGTCTTTGCTCATTTATGCAGTTTAGGCAACTGTCGGCGAAGATCAGGGTTTTATGGTAATTGCCTCTAATGTTCGAGTAGTAAGCGCTATCGGCAAATGCAGCAGCCTTACGTGCATAGTAAGACTGTTGTGTAGTAGCTTTTCCTGCAGCATTATGCTGCTGTTCTGCCATGGCGCCCTGCAATCCTGCGACAAGGATTATCAGAATGGCAAGCGTCCGTCTGATGCCCTTTGGAAGACGGAAGAAGAAGCGGCTTCCCTTACCAGGTTCACTCTCAACTCCTATTGTGCAGACGTTGAAAAGACTGCTGAGCTTGCGATATTTCTCTATGATGCCTTTACAGTTGATCAGTCCGAATCCATGTCCGCCGCTTTTGTTTTCCTGTATGACATTATGGTTGAATATCTGTTGGGTCTGTTCTTTGGTCATACCCTTTCCGTTATCTGTAACCGAAACTTCAACCGAATCGTCCAATACACATGCTTCCAGTACTATACGTCCTCCTGAGGGAGTGAATTTACGAGCGTTGTCAGTTATGGTATTTATCATGAATAATGTCATAGTTCTGTCAGCCTTTACCACGGCATCTGTAGGTTTTATGTCGAGCGTAATGCCTCGCATACGATATTCCATGGCAGACTTTGCCAGTACAGCAAACAGTTCTTCCATGCAGAAACTCTCTATATGCATCATGAAGTCGCCTTTACTGAGCTTTATCCAGTCTGTCAGTCGTCCGTTATACAACTCGATAGTATTAAGGCATAGCTGCACATATTCGGTTTCTTCCTTCACCTCTGACGGAGCCTCCACCTTGTACGCCATCTTCTCCACTTCGCGTTTCATGCGATTTATAAGAGGCATGACGCTGGAAGCGAAAAACACCTTTGCACGTTGCTCGATGTTTCGCCTTCTGTAGTTATCAAGCTGGCATTCTGCAGCCCCAGTCTCCTCTTCGGTTTCCACGATTCGGTCACGGAGCGATTCGGTCAGCTCTTCCTTTTTCTTTACCCATTCCTCCTTTAGCTCCTCAATCTCTTCTAACGGAAACGACGGACGATTCTTGCGACGCTTCAGGACTATATAGACCAGCAAGCTTGCGAGCAAAAGGATGGCTATGATGGCTGTGCCTATCATTATGTCGAGTTCTTTTAGCGACGAGTCGAGCTGTTCGGCACGTGCCTCAAGCATGCGGTCCTGCCTCGTACGTTCCTGAATGTCAAGATAGAGATTGCGGTTATAGTCGCTTTGTCTCTTGTCGTCGATGGCAGAATATACAATAGAGAGCTGTTCGCGTATGGAGGCCACAAGGTCGGGAGCAGCATTTATGGCTGTGTCCTGACTGAGAGCATTGTTAAGGCAAATTAGGGAGGAAGGATAGTCGCCAATCGAGCTGTAAGCCTCGGAAAGCGTACGCCAGGCTCCAGCTGCCTGATACGTGTCGCCATAGCGCGCAAAGAGCACCAAGGCACGTTGTGCGAGGTTTCCGGCAAGGAGGCTGTCAGGCATATCGTCTACGTTTATATATTCAAACTCAGGATAGTTGGCTTTTATCAAGTTCTTTCTTGAAGCTGGATTTTGTATGTGCTCGCTAATAGCCTGAAGAGAGTTTGCTTCCCAGAAGTAGAATCTGTATTGTCTTGAAAGAACATAGCATCTGATAAGGTAGTCGAACTCATCCTGCTCTAATTGCGCTTTGGACGATGCCTTGAGAATGCCTCCTGCTCCAACATTATATAGATAGGACAGCATTTGAGCCGTGTCTTTCACAATTTCCCCATTTGGGTCGATAGAATTCAGACATTCAGCCGATTTCTCGTATTGTCCCACATAGTAAAGGTAAGACGACAATACGATGTCATATTCTGTACGTGCGTAGACCATACGTGCTTTCTGACGCTCGTCCAGGAGTTGCTTGTCTTCCTCTATACGGCGCATATACAGTAGGGCACGTTGGTTGTGATGATAAAAATTCTTGTTTTCAGACTGTCGCTGGCACAAGCGCATAAGCTGCACCTTTGCCACAAGCAGCTCAATAGTATTGTCTGTTGTGCTTGCCACCTGATTGAGCAGGTCATACGCCTTGTCATAATCCATCTTTGCGATGCTGACAAAAGCCAGATTGTTAAGCGCTTCCGCCTTTCCGTCATCATAACCGATATTTTCAGCCAATATCAAAGCCCTTTGTGCATAACGCTTCGTGGTTTCGAGCGAACGATAATGGTTTTGGTATGACACGTCATTATAGTGGTCAATACGCATAACACTCTCCTTATTGTCGCACGAAAAGCATGCCAATACCACAAACAGCATTGGCAACACAATGGCGGATATATGTGAGAAAAGCTTATATTTCATGTTAATAATCAGACCTATGTGCTGCAAAGATACGTAATATAATTAGAAAAAGGATGATATTATAAAGCTAAAAGCACAATATCAAACAATTTATTTGTGTGTTTTTACACAATTTACACTTTTTGTTGTAACTTTGCAAAACAAAGCTGTACAATAACTACTCTATAAACAAAATGGAAAAAATCAGAATTAAGGATATTGCGCAACGCGCCGGAGTATCTGTAGGAACAGTTGACCGCGTGCTTCACGACAGACCGAACGTTTCGAAACCTGCTCGTGAGAAGGTGGAGGCTGCTCTCAAGGAAATGAACTACCAGCCCAATGTGTATGCAAGTGCTTTGGCATATAACAAGTCATACATTTTCAATGTTGTGCTTCCGCAGCACGAGTCGGAAGCATATTGGGAGGAAATCGAACAGGGCGTGAAAAAAGCCATGGAGGTAAGACGCGACTTCCATATAGACGTGGAATTCTATTATTACGAGCGCTTCAACAAGGAAGCATTCGTAGACTGTTACACCAAATGCCTCGACTCAAATCCCAACGGCGTCGTGATCGTCCCAAATGAAATAGAAATTACGCGCGACTTTACCGACCAGTTGCACGCACGTCAGATACCCTTCGTTTTTCTCGACTCTTACATGCCTGACCTCAAGCCATTGTCGTTCTTCGGTCAGGACTCGTTCTGTAGTGGTTATTTTGCAGCAAAGATGCTCATGCTGATCGCATCCAGCGAAACCGAGATCATGCTTCTCAAGCAGATGAAGGACGGACATGTGACCAGCAAGCAGCAGGTAAACCGTGAGGTGGGATTCCGCCATTACATGGTAGATCATTTCCCTAACATAAAGATTACGGAACTTTGTGTACCTTTCAAAGGCACACGTGCCGAATATGACGCTATTCTGAAAGAATTCTTCGACACACATCACAATATCCATCATTGCATCACCCTAAACTCAAAAGCCCATATCGTTGGAGACTATCTCTTGCGAAACAACCGTCGCGACATTCAGATAATGGGATATGACATGGTGGCAAAGAATGCCGAATGTCTGCGACAGGGCAGCATCTCCTTCCTCATAGCGCAGCATGGCTATCAGCAAGGCTACAGCTGCATAGACACCCTCTTCAAAGCCATCGTCTTGCGCAAGAAAGTGCAGCTGGTCAACTACATGCCCATCGAGCTTCTCACAAAGGAGAACGTGGATTTCTACAGACGCACGCAGCTCTAAACCGAGCTGACACAACACATATACAGCCGTGCCAAACATCTTAATTGTGTGTCACAATTTGAAGCGATTCAGATTCTGTGGCACACATTTTATTTATTATAATAAAAAATGAACAACAGAAAAGGACTATTTGCCCTCAGCCCCTTATTCGTTTTTATAGCGATTTATCTTCTGACGTCAATCATAAAGGCAGACTTCTATGCCATTCCCATAAGTGTGGCATTCATGGTCTCCTGCATATATGCTGTCTGCATTTGCAAAGCTAAGAATCTTAACGCCAGAATAAGCGCCTTCAGCAAAGGCGCCAGTAGCGAGAACATAATGCTGATGATATGGATATTTGTCTTGGCTGGAGCTTTCGCCAATACAGCAAAGACCATCGGTTCGGTAGACGCTACCGTAAATCTTATGTTGTCCGTCCTGCCTAACAACATGTTGTTGCCGGGCCTTTTTCTTGCAACATGCTTCATAAGCCTGTCCATCGGCACGAGTGTGGGCACGATTGTTGCTCTTGTGCCAATAGCGGCAGGACTGGCACAATCCTTAGGGGTCAGCACGGCACTCATGACTGCCATCGTGGTGGGAGGAGCCTTCTTCGGAGACAACCTATCATTCATCTCTGACACCACCATAGCCGCCACAAGCTCTCAGGGATGCAGCATGAAGGACAAGTTCAGAGTGAACTTCTACATCACGCTTCCTGCAGCAGTCGTCATCCTTGCCATCTACACGTTCATGGGAATGGATATGCACACAAGCACATCCTCATACGATGTCAATATATGGAAGGTCATACCATACATAGCCGTTCTGCTGACAGCCATAATGGGACTGAATGTCTCGATAGTCTTGGTTATAGGCATCATTATGACTTTGGCTGTTGGTCTTGGCACAGGCGCAGCCGGACTCTTCCCTCTGCTTCATGCTATGGGAGACGGCATTACCTCCATGGGCGAGCTGATCATAGTCACGATGCTTGCAGGAGGCATGTTTGAGGTGGTACGTCGTAATGGCGGCATCGAATACATCATAGAGAAGATTTCGTCACGTATAAGCGGCAAGCGAGGAGCAGAAAGCGTGATAGCCTTGCTCGTTGCCATCGTGGATGTCTGCACGGCCAACAATACCGTGGCCATCATTTCCGTAGGCAACATCGCCAAACGGATAAGCCAGAAATATTCCATCGACAACCGACGTGCCGCCAGCATTCTCGACACCAGTTCATGTTGCGTGCAGGCCATCATCCCCTACGGCGCCCAGATGCTTATGGCGTCAGGTCTGTCCCAGCTTGCTCCAATGGAGATCATCCCCTATCTCTATTACCCCATGGCGCTCATCGTATGCGTGGCACTATCAATAGTGGTTAGGTATCCGAAGAAATATGCATAGCCCCTAATTATCATTACAAGTAATCTTACACATTATAAATATAATGGCAAATATGGACATTATCAAGCGCAATTTCCTCAATCTGCTCCGAAACGGAGCTTTCGGCGAGCAACTGCCCATTGAAGCTATGTCAGACTTCAAGTGGAAAGTTCTCCTTAGCGTGGCAAAGATACACCTGGTGGACAACTGGGTGGGCGACAGCCTTGACAAAGGCTTGACCGTGTCCGGACAATCCATTCCTGACGCAGGAGCCTCACACCTGAGCAACGCTTGGCTCAACCGTAAGCTGATGAGCATCCGTGAGAACGAGCCTCTCTCGGAGGACGCATCTATAGAGACGCTCAATATGCTCGACATCATCGTACAGGCCACACAGTCCATAATAACATACGGATTTTCGTTGGGATACATCATAAAAATCGGGCAATACATACGGCAGGACGGTCACAAGATTGACTACATAAAGCTGACCAAATGGTTGCACGATCTGCACATCTTCCGAATGGCACAACTCGAGGCTTCCATTCTTGTAGATTCGCTTGGCTTCGAGGCTGACGAAATACAATATATGGAATATATGGACAAGTCGGCACACACGCTTGTCACTTACTCCATTGACCATCCTTTGCGCATCAAGGCTGACGAATGGCATGTCAGACAGCTCTCCAACGGTATGATTGAGAACAATAACAAGGTGATGCTCCAAACCATTCGCAACTGCCACCGATACATGCAGTACGCTCCCATGGAAGCCGTCAGCACGCTATGTGTGAGATTCGTTGCCAGTCTCTCTAATTTGGCAGAATAACATACCTCGATACCTAATATTAGGTATTGTCGAAAAACATAAATTGCAGTAACTTTGCAGGAATAATTTTTATTAAAGATACATGAAATTATCTGATTTAAAAACAGGACAACGCGGAGTCATAGTCAAGGTGACAGGACATGGCGGATTCCGTAAACGCATCGTCGAGATGGGATTCATCAAAGGAAAGGTGGTGGACGTGCTTCAGAACGCGCCCCTTCAGGATCCCGTAAAATACAAGATAATGGGCTATGAAGTGTCGCTTCGCCATTCCGAGGCGGAGATGATAGAGGTGGTATCTGAAGAGGAAGCGGCAAAGATGGAAAGCCAGAACGAAACGGCTGAACCAATACCTGCCAGCAACCATTACCTTTCAGATACACAGCTGCGTAACGCTGCCATGAAGAAACGACGCACCATAAACGTGGCTCTTATCGGCAATCCGAACTGCGGCAAGACTTCACTCTTCAATTTCGCTTCCGGAGCTCATGAGCGTGTCGGCAATTACTCAGGCGTAACTGTGGACGCCAAGGTGGGCCATGCCTCGTTCGAGGGATACGAGTTTAATATCGTCGACCTTCCCGGCACATATTCGCTCTCAGCATATTCTCCAGAAGAACTTTACGTCAGAAAGCAGATCATAGAGCATACTCCTGACGTCATCATCAACGTTATTGACGCAAGCAACCTGGAGCGAAATCTCTATCTCACGACACAGCTCATAGACATGAACCTCAGAATGGTCTGCGCCCTCAACATGTTCGATGAGACGGAGAAGCGTGGCGACAACGTTGACTATACGAAGCTTGGACAGCTCTTCGGCGTTCCGATGATTCCGACCACATTCACCACGGGACGTGGCGTGGAACTCCTATTCCATATCATCATCAACATGTATGAAGGTCTCGACTTCCTCGACACCAAGGGTAATATGTCGCCCGAAATAGCCGAAGGCATCAGACAATGGCATGAGCAGTATGATAAGGACAAGGCGGACAGCTCGGATCATGAGGAAGACTTCGCCAGCGGCATCAAGCCGAAGAACAACGTCATCCGTCACATCCACATCAATCACGGACAATACGTCGAAGCAGGCATCAACTCTATCCAGACCATCCTCAAGGAGGACGGTCTGCTGCGTCATAAATACTCCACCCGCTATCTTGCCATAAAGCTTCTCGAGAAGGACAAGGAAGCCGTCAAGCTCCTGGATGACGGATCGGAACCAAGCAAGAAGATTTTCGCAGCCCGAGACGAAGCCATGGCAGATATCCTCGAATACACACACGAGGATAGCGAGACAGCCATCATGGACGCCAAGTACGGATTCATACACGGCGCCCTGAAAGAGGCAGGATATAAGACCGGCGACAAGAAAGACACATACTTCATAACGCACCTTATTGACAACATCATAACCAACAAGTACGTGGGATTCCCGATTTTCCTCATAATGATATGGGTGATGTTCGAAGCCACGTTCTCACTCGGTCAATATCCTATGGAATGGATTGAGTCCTTGGTGGAATGGATTGGAAGTCTCGTTTCTGACAACATGCCGCAGGGTCCTATTAAGGATATGCTGGTGGACGGCGTCATAGGCGGCGTAGGTTCAGTAATAGTGTTCCTCCCCCAAATCCTCATCCTCTACTTCTTCATATCTTTCATGGAGGACAGCGGCTATATGGCACGCGCAGCCTTCATTATGGACAAGCTGATGCACAAGATGGGACTTCACGGCAAGTCGTTCATACCACTTATAATGGGATTCGGATGTAACGTTCCGGCCGTCATGGCAACACGTACCATCGAGAGCAAGCGCAGCCGATTCATCACCATGCTCATTCTCCCCCTGATGAGCTGTTCCGCCCGATTCCCTATATATATAATGATAATCGGTACGATGTTCGCACAACAATACCGATCCACCATCATGTTCTCGCTCTACATCATAGGCATCCTAATGGCTGTGCTGATGAGCCGTCTCTTCAGCAAGTTCCTCTTCAAGGGAGAAGACACGCCGTTCGTAATGGAGCTGCCGCCCTACAGATTCCCTACAGCCAAAGCCATCGGACGCCACACCTGGCAGAAGGGCAAGGAATATCTGAAGAAAATGGGAGGCATCATCCTTGTGGCAAGTCTCATAGTATGGGCGCTCGGCTATTTCCCGCATAACGACCAGCTCACGAAGCAGGAACAGCAAGAGCAAAGCTTCATCGGACATATCGGACATGCCATCGAGCCAGTCTTCCGTCCGCAGGGCTTCGACTGGAAGCTTGACGTAGCAGTCGTATCAGGCGTAGGTGCCAAAGAGATTGTGGCGTCCACGATGGGCATCCTCTACACCAGCGACGATGCTGCAGAGGAAGGTAGCGAGCAGGCTTACCGCCATCTTGAGCATCAGATGCTCGCAGACGGCATCACGCCGCTCGTAGCATATAGCTTCCTGGTGTTCGTCCTGCTATATTTCCCCTGCATCGCCACTATCGCAGCCATAAAGAACGAGACAGGCTCATGGAAGTGGGCAGCCTTCGCAGCCACATATACCACATTGCTGGCATGGGTGGTTTCTGCCCTGGTTTATCAAATTGGAAAGTTAATAGTTTAGTATTTTTATCATGAAATATTAAATAATGTTATAAGATTGATTAATATCAATAAAACACTTGTAATAGACGCAAATAAAAATTATCTTTGCAACGTGTTTTTCATGGTATTAGATTATTAAGGTTAAGGAAGCATAGAGAGTCGTGAGATTGTCTATGCTTTTTTTCGTTTTCAGCCTCTCAAAGCTTATTATTCATTATTTTGAAAAATATTCGAAAAATTGATTGATTGTTTCAAGTAAATAACTATCTTTGCATAGTGTAAAGAATGAATGTAATATTTCAAACCCCAACCTAAACGCAATTTTATAAATCAACAAGAAAATTATTAACTTTAATATACGAAATGAACAATAAGAATTTAATGAATCAAGCAGCAAACAACATACGCATGTTGGCTGTCTCAATGGTAGAGAAGGCAAAATCGGGACACCCGGGTGGAGCAATGGGTGGTGCCGACTTTATTAATGTTCTTTTCTCTGAGTTCTTGGTCTATGATCCTGACCAGCCATCTTGGGAAGGACGAGACAGATTCTTCCTTGACCCTGGACACATGTCGCCCATGCTTTATTCTGCGCTTGCCCTGCAAGGCAAGTTCAGCCTTGACGACCTGAAGACTTTCCGTCAATGGGACTCTATCTGCCCCGGACATCCGGAGCGTGACGTAGAGCATGGCATTGAGAATACGTCAGGACCGCTCGGACAAGGTCACACCTATGCTGTAGGAGCTGCCATTGCAGAGAAATTCTTACAGGCACGTTTGGGAGATACCATGATGCAGCACAAGATATATGCTTATATATCTGACGGTGGCGTGCAGGAGGAAATCTCTCAGGGAGCAGCCCGCGTAGCCGGCGTACTCAAGCTCAACAACCTCATTATGTTCTACGACGCCAACGAGATTCAGCTCTCTACAGAGTGCGACGTCGTAATGAAGGAGGACACACGTAAGAAATACGAGTCATGGGGATGGAACGTCCTCGACATTGACGGCAACGATCCAGACCAGATCCGTCAGGCACTCATCGATGCCAATAAGGAGACAGAGCGCCCCACCCTTATCATCGGTCATACCGTTATGGCTAAGGGAGCACGCAAGGCTGACGGATCAAGCTACGAGCATAGCGTCAAGACTCATGGTGCACCTTTAGGAGAAGGCGCTTATGAGAACACCATAAAGAACCTCGGAGGCAACGCCGAAGATCCTTTCCGCATCTTCGACGAGGTGAAGGAGCTTTACGCTAAGCGCAACGAAGAGCTTCGCACCATCGTAAAGAAGAGACACGAGGAGGAGAACGAGTGGCGCAAGAACAATCCTGAGAAGGCAGAGAAGATGGCACAATGGTTCTCTGGCAACGCTCCTAAGATTGACTGGAGCTCACTCGTACAGAAGAAGGATGCTGCCACACGTGCTGCTTCCTCAGCATGTCTTTCTCTTCTCGCTGAGCAGGTGGACAATATGGTATGTTCTTCTGCCGACCTCTGCAATTCGGACAAGACAGACGGCTTCCTCAAGAAGACACACAACCTCGCTGCAGACGACTTCAGCGGAGCATTCTTCCAGGCTGGCGTAAGCGAGCTCACCATGGCTTGTGTATGCATCGGTATGTATCTGCATGGCGGCGTAATCCCCGCTTGCGGCACATTCTTCGTATTCTCAGACTACATGAAGCCCGCCATCCGTATGGCAGCCCTTATGAGAGTGCCAATCAAGTTTATCTGGACACATGACGCATTTCGCGTTGGCGAGGACGGCCCCACACACGAGCCGGTGGAGCAGGAAGCTCAGATTCGTCTCATGGAGAAACTCAAGAACCATAAGGGTCAGGATTCGGTACGCGTATTCCGCCCTGCCGACTCTGACGAGGCAACAGTATGCTGGCAGATGGCCATGGAGAACATGGACACTCCGACAGCCCTCGTACTCTCACGTCAGAACATCAAGAGCCTCCCCGAAGACAACGATTACGAGATGGTACGCAAGGGAGCATACGTGCTCAACTGCTCAGACGCCGACTATGACGTCATCCTCCTCGCTTCTGGCTCAGAGGTTTCCACATTGGTGGCTGGTGCAGAGCTCCTCCGCAAGGACGGCGTAAAGGTGCGCATCGTAAGCGCTCCTTCAGAAGGTCTCTTCCGCTGCCAGAGCAAGGAATACCAGGAGTCTGTATTGCCGAAGGGCAAGAAGATCTTCGGTCTTACAGCCGGACTCCCCGTAACACTCCAGGGCCTCGTAGGTGCTGAGGGTATGGTTTACGGTCTCGAGTCGTTCGGATTCTCAGCTCCTTACAAGGTGTTGGACGAGAAGCTGGGCTTCACAGCAGAAAATGTTTACAATCAGGTAAAAGACTACATATCTAAATAATATTACTATGGAAATAAAAACAATTGGAATTGCATGCGACCATGCAGGTTACGCATTAAAGAAATTCGTGATCGAGTATCTTGAGAGTCACAATATGCCCTATAAGGACTATGGTACATACAGCGACGTCAGCTGCAACTATCCCGAGTTCGCTCACGCACTCGGAGAGGCCATCACCAATGGTGAGGTCTATCCCGGCATCGCCATCTGCGGTAGCGGCGAGGGCATGTCCATGACACTCAACAAGCACAAGGGTGTACGCGCTGCTCTGGTATGGACACCGGAGATCTCTCAGTTGGTTCGTCAGCACAACGACGCTAATGTTCTGGTTATGCCGGGACGCTTCATCGACAACAAGACAGCCGAGAAGATCATGGACGAGTTCTTCAGAACTCCGTTCGAGGGTGGCCGTCACGCCAAGAGAGTAGAGATGATTGACCTCTAATCATCCGAAACAGAATCTTACTAATGAGGGAGGGGCATAATAGACATAAATATTCTGCCCCTCCTTTTTTCAATCTTACTAAAACTCATCATGAGAAAAACTTTCGTTATGTTGTCCTTGGCGCTCACTTTGTCAGCAGGCGCAAGGACAGCCACACATTTCATTCAGGAAGACCAGTATCGTGCTAAGGTAGAGACAGCATTCGGAGAACGCATCAAGACCGTGGGCAAGCAGTTTTTCGTCACTAAGGGCGAGAAGCTTACCGGCGACGAGCTGGAGGCTATGAAATTCCTTTACGCCTATATGCCCCTTGCTGACGTAACCGACTACCCCACCTCCTTTTATGCCAACAACGTAAAGCTGTCCTTCGAGGCACGGGGCGAGATGGCATGGGGAAATAAGGTTCCTGACCTTCTCTTCCGCCATTTCGTACTTCCCATCCGTGTTAACAATGAAGCGCTCGACAATTCGCGCGAGGTGTTCTTCCACGAACTCAAGAACCGTGTCAAGGGTATGAGCATGTACGACGCCATCCTTGAGGTCAACCATTGGTGCCACGAGAAGGTGACATATCAGCCATCTGACGCACGCACATCCTCACCGCTCGCCACCGTACGTACTGCCACCGGCAGATGTGGAGAGCAGAGCACATTCACCGTGGCTGCGCTCCGCTCCATCGGCATCCCTGCACGTCAGGTCTACACCCCGCGTTGGGCACATACTGATGACAACCACGCTTGGGTGGAGGCATGGGCTGACGGCAAGTGGTATTTTCTCGGAGCCTGCGAACCGGAGCCGGTTCTCAATCTCGGATGGTTTAACGCCCCGGCTTCACGTGCCATGCTTATGCACACAAGAGCCTTCGGCGACTATAACGGTCCGGAGGAAGTGATGCTCCGCACCACCAACTTCACCGAGATAAACCTTACATCAAACTACGCTCCTGTAGCACAGGTGAATATTGTGGTTAAGGACAAGGAAGGACGCGCCGTCGACAACGCTCGTGTGGAATACAAGATTTATAACTATGCCGAATTCTTCACAGCCGTAACAAAGTATACTGACAAGAATGGTCAGTCTTCGCTCTCAGCCGGCATAGGCGACATGCTCGTATGGGCATCGAAGGACGGCAAGTATGGCTATCAGAAGGCTTCTTTCGGCAAGGACAAGACGCTTACCGTCGTCCTCGACCATGACGCCGTCAGCGACAGCAAGGAGACGGTGGCTCGTAAGCAGACCATCGACATCGTTCCTCCAGCAGAGAACGCCAAAATGCCGGAGGTGACTGACGAGATGCGCAAGGAGAATCTCCGCCGCTTCGCTTATGAGGACTCGCTAAGAAAGGCTTACACCAGCACGTTCCTCACACTCGAACAGGCCAAGCAGATAAGCCAGAGAGGAGCCGAATACCTTGTTAAGGCACGCGGAAACAAAGCCACCATCATCGACTTCATCAACAGCCACAAGGACAACGAAGACCGTGTGATGGCAATCCTCGCCACACTCTCAGACAAGGACCTCAGAGACATTACGAAAGAGATTCTGGAAGACAACTTCACGGCTAAGACCGATCAGGTTTCGCCGCGCGTGGAGGACGAGATGATCACCATCCCCTTCAAGAACTACTTCGAGAAGAACATTGACGCCAAGCTGCAGAAGCAGTTCCGCGACGATCCTTACAAGCTGGTATTGTGGATAAATAAGAACATCCGTCTCAACCCTGACAAAAAGGCGCTCCAGATAGCACAGACTCCTGTCGGAACAATGAAGGCTAAGATGACTGACAATCGCTCTCGCGACATCTTCTTCGTGGACGTGGCAAGAAGCCTTGGCATAGAAGCTCAGAAGGACGCCGTGACAGGCAAGGTGCAGTATAAGAAGGACGGCAAGTGGACAGACGTCAACTTTGAGAGCGCCGGACAGAAGAACGCCGCTACCGGCAAGCTGGTGCTCAAGTATACTCCGACTGCCACTCTTGACGACCCGAAGTATTACAATCACTTCACCATCAGCCGTATCGTAAACGGCAGTCTGCAGCTCATGAACTTTGAGGAAGGTCAGGCAGATATGGGCAACGGCACCACATGGAGCAATGCCTTCAAGGACGGTCATAACTTCGACTGCGGCACGTACATGCTTACCACGGGCACACGTCTTGCCAACGGCAGCGTGCTGGCTGAGACCACCGTCTTCAACATCAAGGAAGGCGAGACCACCACTATCGACCTCGACATCAGACAGTCGTCAAGTGAGATAAGCGTATTGGGATCGTTCGACAGCGAGACCATCATCACAAAGGACGGAAAGGACGTAAGCATCCTCTCACAGACAGGTCGCGGCTATTACGTTGTGGCAGTCCTTGGTGTAGGTCAGGAGCCCACCAACCACGCTCTCCACGACATCGAGAAGATGAAGAAGGCATTCGAGGACTGGGGACGTCCGGTGGTATTGCTCTTCGAGAGCGAGGCAGACGCACATAAGTTCAATAAGAACGAATTCGCCAACCTCCCCTCTACCGTCATTTACGGTATCGACAAGGACGCTACAGTCCGAAACCGCATCGCCACAGCCATGAAGCTTCAGAGCAAGACACAGATGCCGATGTTCATCATCGCCGACACCTTCAACCGCGTAGTCTTCGTTTCACAGGGCTACACCATCGGTCTCGGTGAACAGATGTCCAACGTCTTCAACAAGCTGTAAGATACAGACATTTTCATATAAAAACATGCCTTATGGTTAATTATTAATTTGTTAATTATTAATTATTTCCAGGAATTAAAAATTAACCATAGGGCATGTTTTAAGATTTCCTATCCCTTCTTATAATTCTCACCCACTTTCCTCCTACATTCTCCTATATTTTCATGCATAATAAAGTGCAGGAGGGAAATAATACCACACGGAGCTTAAAAAAAGCAGAAAACAGGGGATTAGATTGATTTTAAAAACGTATCTTTGCAGATAGTACATAACAATCCGAAACATGAAAATCAGCGTCATCATACCCGTTTACCGCGTGGAGCACACTCTCCGCAGATGTGTGGACAGCATCCTCAGGCAGGACTTTACTGACTGGGAGATGATTCTTGTGGACGACGGAAGTGACGACGCTTCGCCGCAGATATGTGACGAATATGCTGCCAAGGACCCGCGCATCCGAACCGTTCACCAGCCCAACCGAGGACTGGGAGCAGCACGCAACACGGGCATGGATGTAGCACATGGAGAGCTGATTATGTTTGCCGACTCGGACGACTACGTGGGAGAAGGAACGCTCGGAGCACTTGCCGCATATATGGACCGTAACGAAGACGTGGACATGGCGGAGTTTCCGTTCGAAAAGATCCGCGCTGGCGGGCAGTCAGAGCTCAGAACTTTCACGCCGCGCACCTACACGGACCCTATCGTCTACTTCTTCAAGGAGGAGGCTTATACTCACTCCTATGCATGGAACAAGATTTACCGCCGCACGACGCTTGGCAACGTGAGATTTGTGGAGAGAAAGAAATTTGAAGACATGCTGACGCTGCCACGCTTCCTAAAGGCATGCCGTAAGATAGGCATGACAAGCGTCGGACGTTACGTATATGTGGACAATCCCGATGGCATCACGGCAAAGGCTGGCAAGGAACTGGCGCACCTGCTGGAAGCTCATTCGGCGATGATGGATATCATAGGATGGGAATGTCCGCAGGGCATTCGGGAAAAGCTCTTCGCCAGATATTACGCACACGTGCTGAATATCCAGATTGACGTTTATCGTCTTGTGGGACGCAAGATGCTCCTGGTAAGACGAAAGAGATATTTCGGAACTCCAAAGCTTGCCATGGTGGCGATATTGGGAGTGGAAAGAACATGTAGAATAATGAAAACAATCTATAAGACATGCAAAAACAACCGTTAGTAAGTTTCATCATACCCGCCTACAATGTGGATGCGGACATGCTCAGGGAATGCCTGGAGAGCATCATGGTGCTGTCGTTGAGTAGGGAGGAACGCGAGATAATACTAATAGACGACGGCTCGGACGTACCTGCCATCTGCAGCCTTACAGACGTAGCTGACGAGATTGTGTATCTCAGACAACCTAACAAGGGACTCTCCGAAGCGAGGAACATCGGTATAAAATTGGCTACAGGACGATTTGTCCAGTTTGTGGACGCCGACGACCACCTTATCAGGGCGCCGTACGAGCATTGTCTCGACATTGCCAGATATCACAACCCGGACCTTGTGCTCTTCGAGAGCACCTCGAAGGAGGAGAAGCAGCCTAAGACGCCTTTCGCCTACGACGGTCCGAAGACGGGAAGCAGCTATATGAGGCAGAACAACATGAGGGCGGCGGCATGGGGCTACCTATTCGAGAGACAGATATTGGGCAGACTGAGGTTTACGCCCGGACTTTATCATGAGGACGAGGAGTTTACGCCGCAACTGATGTTGCGCTCCGAACGCCTCTACACCACAGACGCCAAAGCATACTATTACCGTATGCGAAGCGGATCAATTGTCAACAACGACACCCCCGAGCATACGCGACACCTGCTGGCTGACACGGAGCGCATCCTGGAACACCTTCAGTCGCTCGTAGTGCCGGAGCATGACCGCCCTGCCCTCAACCGCCGCATAGCGCAGCTCACGATGGACTATCTGTATAACGTCATACGCAGGACACGCGACCGCAAGACACTGGAAGAGACTATGGAGAGGCTGACGCAGAAGGGACTCTATCCCCTGCCCGACCGCAACTATACAAAGAAATACGTGTATTTCAGGAAGATGATGTCGCATTCGGTAACGCGCCGACTGTTATTCCTCTTAATAATAAAACGATGAAGATATTACTTATCGGCGAATACAGCAACGTGCATTGGACTCTGGCTGAGGGACTGAGACGTCTCGGACATAAGGTGACGGTGGTGTCCAACGGCGACTTCTGGAAAGACTACCGACGCGACATCTCGCTCGTCAGACGACACGGAAGGACGGGAGGACTCAGATTCTTGGGACGCCTGGCGCTTACCCTGCCGAAGCTGCGCGGATATGACATCGTACAGATCATAAATCCTATGTTCGTGGAGCTGAAGGCGGAACGCATTTTCCCCATCTACGACTTCCTAAGACGACATAACCGGAAGATGGTGCTCGGAGGATTCGGCATGGACTATTACTGGGTGAACACATGCTGCGAAGACAAGCCTTTGCTCTACAGCGACTTCAATATCGGGTCCGAGCTACGCACTAATGCCGACGCTCTCAAGGAGAAGGCTGACTGGCTGGGGACAGCAAAGGAAAGACTCAACAAATACATAGCCGCTGACTGCGACCACATCATTACGGGGCTATACGAATATCAGGTGTGCTATGAACGACACTTCCCAAAGAAGACGTCATTCATTCCTTTCCCCATCGTCTGCAAGCCGAACGTCATGGAGCAAGCGCAGCACGAAGCAGGCAATCACGAAGAGCAACAACGCCCCACACGCATCTTCATAGGCATCAACCGCACACGCTCAGAATATAAGGGTACGGACATCATGCTGAAGGCTGCGGAGGACGTGCAGAGGAAGCATCCGGAGAGAATGAAGCTCGTAGTGGCTGAGTCGGTGCCGTTCAGCGAATACTGCAAGATGATGGACGGTTCGGACGCCATCATGGACCAGCTCTACAGCTATACGCCTGCCATGAACGCCCTGGAAGCGATGAGCAAGGGCATCATCTGCATAGGAGGCGGAGAAGAAGCTAACTACGACATCCTCGGCGAACAGACCCTGCGACCCATAATAAACGTGAGACCCACATACGAGAGCGTCTACAGCGAGACAGAACGCCTCATAATGCATCCCGAACGCATAGCTCAGCTGAAGAAGGAGAGCCTGGAATACATTGCCAAGCATCACGACTACGTGAAGGTGGCACGGAGGTATGAGGAGATTTATATGCGCATCCTTAACGAATAGGAAAACAAACAATAAAAACGAGAAATACAGAAAACCATAAATATGAACATCAAGTATGATATGTTTCTGCTGCTTGCCCTTATGGGAACTGCCTCTGCAGGAGCGCAGAACAAGAAGGCTGCCAAGCCCAAGGCAAAGACCACAGCCGTGAAGCCTGCCATGTCGGCTCATGCGAAGGCTCTCTTTGACGAGATGCTGCCCAATACGCAGAAGATATTCGTCATAGACAGCATGGTGGTGAGCAAGGACAACATTCTGGAAGCCATCCCCCTGCCAGCGACATACGGAAGAATGGAGAAGACAGCCGACTTCTTCAACAATCCGGCAAAAGAGGGATATGCCTTTGTCAACGGATTCGGCAACAAATGCTACTACACGGAGATGGGCACGGACAGCATCTCACGCCTTTACATGCAGGAGAAGGTGGGCAATGAGTGGGGCGAACGCATTCCCGTTAAAGAGATAAACGAGCGCTTCACGGACATCAGCTTCCCGTTCATGTCGTCAGACGGCCTTACGCTCTACTTCTCAGCCAAATCAGAGGAGGAAGGTCTGGGCAAGCGTGACATATACATGACGAAGTATGACGCGGAGGAAGGCAAGTTCCTGCAAGCGGAGAATATCGGCTTGCCATTCAATTCAATGGACGACGACGTGATATACGTAGAAGCGGACGCGGACAAGATGGCATGGTTCGGCACGTCACGCCGACAGCCTGAAGGCAAGATCTGCGTTTACGCCTTCGTGCCGTCGCAGCAACGCCAGAACTATCAGAAGGACGAGATGACGGACGCACGTCTGAAAAGCCTCGCATCGTTGATAAGAATACGCGACACATGGACTACGCCCGAGATAAGAGACCAGGAGGTCAACCGTCTGGCTGCCATGAAGGAAAAGGCTAAGAGCAGCAATGGTGCCACGGAGAATGCCGACTTCATCGTGAACGACAACCTCACTTACCATAGTGCACAGGACTTCCGCTCCGACGAGACCCGCAGGACTTACTACGACGTCATACGCCTCAGAAATGACATAAAGAGCAAGGAAAACTCGCTCGAGGCATTGCGTGACAAATACCATTACGCCTCGGCTTCTGAGCGTAACAAGCTGGCAAGGCAGATAATGTCGCTCGAGGATAAGGCCGAACAGACCCGACGCGACCTCAAGACGCTATCTGACAATCTGAGACGTGCCGAGATGCAGCTCATCAGACGATAGGACTTCCGGCAAAAGACAGACATAACCTAAAAACTAATGATATTATGGAGAAAAAGTATTTCGCAGAATCTGAACTGATAATAAATAAGGACGGCAGCGTGTTCCACATTCATGTACGTCCGGAACAGCTGGCTGACAAGGTGATTCTCGTGGGCGACCCAGGTCGTGTGGCTCTGGTGGCTTCTCACTTCGAGGAAAAAGAAATGGAGGTGGAGAGCCGCGAATTCCGTACTGTCACAGGAACGTATAAGGGCAAACGCATCACGGTTATCTCAACGGGCATCGGTTGCGACAACATTGACATCGTCATGAACGAGGTGGACGCTCTCGCCAACATCGACTTCCAGACCCGCACGGAGAAGCAGCAGCTACGCAGCCTCGAGATTGTACGTATCGGAACGTGTGGCGGACTGCAGCTCAACACTCCCGAAGGCACCTTCATCTGCTCGGAATACTCTGTAGGCTTCGACGGTCTGCTCAACTTCTATGAGGGCAGAAACGCCGTCTGCGACCTTAAGATGGAACGCGCCCTTATCAGTCACCTCGGATGGACCGGCAATATGTGCCAGCCTTATCCCTACGTCATCAAGGCTGACGAGAATCTGGTGGAGCGCATCGCCCAGAACGATATGGTAAGAGGCATAACCGTAGCCTGTGGTGGCTTCTTCGGACCGCAAGGCAGGCAGCTGCGCGTACCTCTCGTAGATCCGCATCAGAACGAGAAGATAGAGAGTTTCGAGTATGATGGTATGCACATTACCAACTTCGAAATGGAGAGTTCGGCTCTTGCTGGTCTGGCAAAGCTGATGGGACATCGTGCCACCACAGCGTGCATGGTCATAGCCAACCGCAGAGCTGGCAAGGCCAATACGGGATATAAAAACATCATAGACGACCTCATCACTCTCGTGTTGGACAGAATCTAATAAAAAAAGGCTTTAAGTCTTGGAGTTACAGAGCAATCTTTGTAACACATGACTTAAAGCCTTTTATATTTTCAGGAACCTATTGTTTTATTTGTTTACTCCCAACTTAATAGAGAGCTTCTCAAGCATATCGCGTGTCATTGAGTCGAGGTCGTACTTCGGATTCCAATCCCACTCCTCGCGAGCGCAATGGTCGTCCATGCAGTCTGGCCAGCTCTCTGCGATACCCTGCTTCAGAGGATCCACGTCATAAACCATCTCAAAGTCGGGCTTGTAGCGCTTGATGGCCTCGAATACGGTCTCAGGACCGAAGCTGAGAGAAGCGATGTTGAATGAGTTGCGGTGGATAAGGCGTGTAGGATCAGCCTCCATCAGCTGGATGGCAGCATTCAGAGTGTCCGGCATGTAGATCATATCCATGAGAGTGCCTTCCTTGATCGGGCAGACAAACTTTTCGCCACGAACAGCTGAATAGTAGATGTCAACAGCATAGTCGGTTGTGCCGCCACCCGGAGGTGTAACGTAAGAGATAACGCCCGGGAATCTTACCGAACGAGTGTCCACACCGTACTTGTTGAAGTAATAGTCGCTGATGAGCTCTGTTGTCACCTTAGAGATGCCGTATATTGTACGCGGACGCTGGATGGTGTCCTGCGGAGTCTTCCACTTCGGAGTGTCAAGACCGAACGAACCGATGGAGCTGGGAGTGAAGACAGCACATCCGTGCTCACGAGCCACTTCCAGGATGTTCCAAAGACCGTCAATGCCGATACGCCATGCCAGACGCGGCTTCGACTCAGCTACTACTGAGAGCAGGGCTGCAAGGTTATATATGGTGTCGATGTTGTACTGCTTCACAACATCAGCTATCATCTGAGGATTAGTTACGTCGCACTCTGCCTTAGGACCGCTTTCTGCCAGCTCGCCCTTGGGCTCAGCACCCTTAATGTAACCTGCCACTACATGGTTGCCACCATAGATTTCGCGCAGCTTCTTTGTCAGTTCCGAACCGATCTGACCGGTTGAACCAATGACCAAGATATTTTTCATACTAATAGTTTAAATTGTTATAAAGGATTTTCGTTAACTATAAGTTTTACGTTTTCTAAGATTTACGTTTGCGAGTGCAAAATAACTACTTTTTTCTATACTTACCAAATTTCCATCTTCATTTTTTTCGATTTTATCGTCATGACATCAAAAAGAAAGCTGCTGATACGTAATCTACATGGCATTTAACATATTTAACGCTGAAAAGTGATTGCGTATGAAAAATTATGTGTTAATTTGCAAAATAAATTCAACATAACTTATAAATCTTAATAACATGTACGGAAAAGTAAAAGAACATCTCGCTACCGCATTGGAGAACCTTAAGGCGGCAGGTTTGTACAAGGAAGAACGCATCATCGAAAGCCCGCAGCAGGCTGCCATTCAGGTAAATGGTAAGGAAGTGCTCAACTTCTGCGCCAACAACTACCTCGGCCTATCTAACAACCCACGCCTCATCGAGGGTGCAAAGAAGATGATGGACAGACGCGGCTTCGGTATGTCGTCAGTACGCTTCATCTGCGGCACTCAGGACATCCACAAAGAGCTGGAGGCTGCCATCACAGAATACTTCCAGACAGAAGACACCATCCTGTATGCTGCCTGCTTCGACGCCAACGGAGGTCTCTTCGGCTCGTTCCTTACCGACCAGGACGCCATCATCTCTGACGCCCTCAACCACGCTTCCATCATCGACGGCGTACGCCTCTGCAAGGCTAAGCGTTATCGTTACGCCAACGCCAACATGGAAGAGCTGGAGAAATGCCTTCAGGAGGCTCAGGAGCAGCGCTTCCGCATCATCTGCACAGACGGCGTATTCTCAATGGACGGCAATGTGGCTCCTATCGACAAGATCTGCGACCTCGCTGAGAAGTATGACGCTCTCGTAATGGTGGATGAGTCGCACTCTGCAGGCGTTGTAGGCGCAACAGGCCACGGCGTTAGCGAGCTCTGCAATACATACGGCCGCGTGGACATCTATACCGGCACACTCGGCAAGGCATTCGGCGGCGCACTCGGAGGATTCACAACAGGACGTAAGGAAATCATCGACATGCTCCGTCAGAGCAGCCGTCCTTACCTCTTCTCTAACTCACTCGCTCCTTCCATCATCGGCGCAAGCCTCGAAGTATTCAAGATGCTCAAGGAGGACAACTCAATACATGACCGTCTCGTGGAAAACGTAAACTACTTCCGCGACAAGATGATGGCTGCCGGCTTCGACATCAAGCCCACACAGAGCGCCATCTGCGCCGTTATGCTTTATGACGCTCCTCTCTCACAGCGTTACGCCAACCGACTCCTCGAGGAGGGCATCTACGTTACAGGCTTCTACTATCCTGTTGTACCGAAGGGCGAGGCTCGTATCCGCGTACAGCTCTCAGCAGGTCACACACGCGAGCAGCTCGACAAGGCCATCGCAGCATTCATCAAGATCGGTAAGGAGCTCGGCGTTCTGAAGTAAGCCACTCCCCTATCACATAAACTCCCCTATCACATAAACTCCCTATCACACATAGGGACATACAAAAAACAACATTCTTAAATCTCGCTTTTAGGGAGAAATAAGAATGTTGTTTTTTTTTGTAAAATCCTTTGCCGTAGCCACGTACCCACGTCAGGTCTGTCTTCATGTTTTTTTAATCTCTTCATAAGGGCGTAATTGATAATTGACAAATTGATAATTGATAATAAGAGGCATTCTGAGTATACCACCAATTCTGGCACCATTTCTTTATATATACAATATATATTAATATATATTGTATATATAAAATTTTTCTAATCACTTTCTATTGTTTTCATTCCTTCATTTTTCGTTCTCCTATATTTCTCCTACATAAAAGGCCTTATTGTCAATTATCAATTATCAATTATCAATTAACTCTCCCAGTATTCCGAGATTTCTGATGCAAATATATGGAGGTAAGAAACATCCACTATACAACAACAACCAGCCACTTGAAGCACCGAAAACCGCCACTTTACGGCATGTGAAGCCGCTATAAGAGTTAATAATTCTTAATCGCTCTGTTTCTGCCCTCCGCAAACCCTCATTATTTGGATGTGCGAAGCATAGTAAGTAACTTTGTGTTGTTATAAAAAAATCACAGGCGGCACGAATGCCACCTGTGATATAAGAGAAGATTTACTGTTTACATTTCCTTCACGGTACGCTCTATGAGCGCCACTTCTTCCTCCGTTATGCCATACTTGGCATAGAGCTGTCGGTCGATGGATGGGATGTCGTCCGGAGTCCAGGAGATGTCGCCGGAGGACGTGAAGTTCTCCTTTGGTACGAAGATGAACTTCTCTGGGGAGAGGTCCTGAGACGTTATGGTCTGAAGCATCAGGAAACGCGCGAACTTGGTGCTCAGGAAGGCATAGAGGTTCTTGGCCTCAACCTCGGTCTTGTATGCTCCGCCCACCAGATAGGTCTGCGTACAGATGGTGGCAGGAGGAAGTATGGCCATGGCAGAGAGAACGCGGAACATTCCGTTGCGGTCGGGCGTGCCGGCATGTTCGCAGGTGGCTTTGGAGAAGACCACCTTATAGAGGTCGGTCATGTCCTGATTCTTGCGTATCTCGTCTCGGCGTACATAGGTGACGGGACCGGTGGACTTGAGAGCCACGACGTCACGATCGGTCTCAGGGTCGGCAGTTCCACGGTAAGTGGTGACAAATCCGAAGGGAGTCTGTCCGGTAACCTGCGTGCTGAGATTATCTTCTCCGCAAACAGCCGTAACCTTATTGACGATGGAGAGGGCATCGTTGTTTCTGACGAATATGGCATACTGATTGAGCGACCGGTCGCACGTGCTGGTCTTGCCATGGAAGGTGTTGGTGAAGCGGCAAGGGCTGTTGTGGCGAGCGTCCCAAAGGAAGTAGTTGACACCTCCCGAGATGTCCACCGTGGGGAAGAGGTCCTTCGAGTCAACATAGTCGACGATGGCGCGGAAGCGGCAGTCTGCAAGCATGTCACGACGGAAAGCGTCCAGTCCTCTACCTCCCGTAAACCATCTTGAGGGCATGATCATGGAGATGTAGCTTGGGGCCATGTCGCGTGCCACTTCCAGGAACTGGTTGTAGAGCGGGATGCCGTAATTGTCCTTCTGTTCTCCGATGTTGAGCTGGTAAGGAGGATTGCCTATGATTGCGTCAAATTTCATTTCTTTGTCGTTTTTGTTCCAGAAAGCGGGACCGTCAGAGAGCATACGCGCCAGTCGGTTCTTATACACCATGACGAGCGGCACAAGATTGTCCACGCGTCGTACGTTCACGCAGATGTCCTTTCTGTAGCCAAGCAGGGTGCGTCTGGTTATCTTTTCGGCTATGTGCGTGCGGCAGACGGCGAAGATGTTGTTCTCGAGAATGTCCTTCCAGAGCTTTAATGATTCTTCGTCGGTAAGCATATCGAAGAGTCCCTGCGACTGGCTGCTTCTCGACTTGTAGACGGAATATGCTGCATAGAGCGCATAGAGTCCGGTCTTGGAGCAGATGTCGAGGATGCGTGTGCCAGGCTTCATGAATACGCGTTCCGTGACGTCGCCGTTATATACGAAGCGTGGCTGCGCGATGGGCTTGCCCGTACGGTCATCGAAGAAGCAATAGCCGCCAAGCGTGTCTGCCATCTGGCTGTTTATGGTTCGCCATGGGGTAAGGATGGTCTCGCGGTCAGGATAGCAGAAGTCGCCGAGGATGGCAGCCACCTCATTCATACGGTCGCCGACGGTCATGTTGTCAGCCTTGCGGAGGCGCTCCACTATGACCTTGGCTGTAGCCACGAAGATGTCCTCACGATAGAATCGCTTCAGCTTGTTGAAGAGGCGCACGGTAATGCCCGTAGGCATAAACTCCTTCCATGAGTCAGCATCGATGCCGTTGATGAACGAATCGAGCGTCAGGCCCTCGATGCTCTCCACCGTACCGTAAATCATGATGGGGAAGCGGCTGGATATCTGATTGAGGATGGCTATGGCTCGCTGGCGCGGAGTGAGGCGGCGTGTGAGTTCCTGAGCCGCGTTCAGTTTGGCGTCGCGATTGTCAGCGGGAGCTTTCTTCTCCGCAGCCGACTTGCGTGTCTTACGCTTTCCTCCGTTCTTGGCGTTCTCCACCATCTCACGGTTGCGTTGGCGCTCTGTGGCAATGCCGCGCACGATGGCCTCGGCTATCTGGTCGAGGACGCGAAGGTCCTGCTTGCGGAGATTGTCAAGATTGCCATAGAGACAGTCGTCGCGGAAGCCGTTGCGGATAAGCGATTCTGAATAGACGGAAGTGACGTTACGGATGAACAGCTCCGTGTCGTAATGACTTTGCTTGGAAGCCGAAATCTCCGTTATAGGGCAGAAGCGGAGAAACTCTGCCAACTTGGCGTAGCGGTCGTCTTCTGACGAAGAAGAGACGTTGTTGAGGACATACTGGTCGACCACGGCGAGGGTGCGTCGCGGCGAGAAGTCGATGGCGTAACATTCTTCCTTTACGCGATCTCCTGCATAGGGACTCTGACAACGGAAGATGGTCTGGAAATAGCGCATGCCTCCTGTCTCGGCAGATCCGGCAAGCATAAGCACGGCTGTCCATTCTGGAACGGAGACACCGGCTGTCAGCCTGCCGCAAGTAAGCGTAATGGTGCGATCGTTGGCAGCCACAGCTTCCCTTACGCGCTGGAGAGCGTCACGGTCAGAGCGTGCTCTCTCCACGGCGTCCTGACGCTCATCGCCGAGATTGCCCGCCACATTTACGACAGTATACCCACGGAACGGATTGGAAGGTGTGTCCTCTCTGAGCAGCTTGGCAAGGCAGTAGGCCTCCTTCACGCCGGGAAGATACCATAGAGTATGGAGAAGCGATCCGCAGATGTCCTTGTTGGCGTATGGGAAGAGCTTGTTCTGGCTGCCCTGCCCTATCAGCTGGAGGAAGCGGCGCACATCCTTCTCATGTGCGAAGACAAGATTGTCAAGCAAGTCGGTTGTGGGGTCTGTTCCTTCTGCCGTCTCCGTACGGAAGAACTCTGAGAAGGCGAAGCCGTCGGCATCCGTGCTATGGAAGCTGCGGAAGTCGCGTGAGAGATTATACGTAAGGATGTTCATCCTTGCCATTCCTTCGTAAGGATTGGGCTGTTCCGGATGTTGCGATGTCCATTCCTGCTTGGCTTTCTGCTCCATGGCGTAGTCCCAATGATAGACCTCGGCATTATCGAACATCTGCTGAATGTTGTATGGCGTGCCGGAGAGATAAAGCGTGCGGAGCGAATGACGCTTCTGCAGCTCGGCTATAACTTTCTCGCCGAGCTTAGAGATGACGCCTTCGTGAGCCTCGTCCACGATGAGGAGGTCCCAAGGAGCGCTGAAGATGTTGTTGTTTTTCTCGAATCCCTTCTTGAGGTTCACTCTCTTTGAGCCTCTGAGGTCCTGCATGGAGGCGAAGTAGACGTAATGTAGGTCAGGATTGTCGGCAAGACGTGCCTCCAGATCCTCGAAGGAAAGGACGGAAGAATCAGCCATGGCAGGACGCTTGCCGCCATAGAGCCAGTCTGTCAGTCCGAGACGCTCTAAGGAGACGTACCATTCAGTCCTTACATTAGGTCGATGTGTTAGGATAAGGGTGCGCCGGTATCCGCATCTGCGTGCCACTTCCAAGGCACACAGCGTCTTGCCGAATCGCATCTTGGCGTTCCAGAGCATGCGATGCCCGGTACGTAGGCAGGCAACGGTACGACTGATGGCGTCCTGCTGTTCGGAACGGAATATGATTTTATGATCGGATGTCATTTATTGTTTGGTGTTTTTTTTAAGAATGAGGTCTCTGAATAGGATGTTGTCGGCTACGAGTGGTGACGTGCGACGCCATTCCCTTATGACGCAGAGACAGTCGGTCTCGGGTATGGTGAAGCGTGTGCCGTCCATCTGCCATATATTCCACGACACTATCTCCGCCACCTTCATAATGGAGGGTAGCTTCGGACGACGTCCCCATCTCCTCGCATAATACTCGCAGAAGCTCACAAGGATGGACTCACGAGAGAGAAAGACGTTGTCGCCTTGCCAGTCATAGCCATAGACGGACTGTACTGCCTGCAGGGCCTTGCGCAGCCACAGACGCTTGTTGGCAACGGTAGGCTCTGAGGGCGTGTTCTCGTCGATGACGCGAAACTTGCGGTCCAGAATGCCTACACGATGCGATATGGGTATGGGGCATGCCGTGGTGGCGTCATAGCGGCTGACAAGGTAAGGAGCCTCGCCACAAGCCACTTCCAGCCGCTTGCTCTTTACGTAGTCTTTCCATGTCTTTCCTTCTGGAAACCTGACGGGAGCAATGGTTGGCTGCCACTCGTGTACGCCGTCCTCTCGTTCCAGAGTGGTGTTGAAGGCATCAGGGATGCCAAGCCAGCACTCGTCCACGAGATTGTTCTGCATATTGCAGACCCACGTTGGGGTGAACACCTCTGCCCTTGCCTTTGAACGTGCCGTCCTTAGCGACTCGTGCTTCAGCGCACGTGGGCTGATGGCGTCTATGCCGCGCTCCTGAAAGAAGCTCTCACGTATGGGCGCAAGACTGTCCTGTCCATACTCGTGTGTCAGCCAGGATATGTTACGCCGTTCGCCGTTGAGGAGCGTCAGCGTCTGGTCGCACAAGAGCATGGACAGGACATTATGGTCGGTTCTTGCAATGCGTATGATGTCGGCTGCGAGACTGTCCAAGGTGGTGGTCATCGTCGGCTATGCCTCCTTGAGCTTTATCTCGCAATTGTCGAGCGACTCGATGATGGCAAGCGACTCCACCTTTATGCCGTTGTCGCGGAGATACTGGCCGCCGTCCTGGAATGCCTTCTCAATGATGAATCCCATTCCCTCGATTGTGGCTCCAGCCTGTCGGCAGAGGTCGATGATGCCCTTGGCAGCATTGCCGTTAGCAAGGAAGTCGTCCACGAAGATAACGTGATCGTCAGGTGTGAGATAGTCCTTGCTGATGATGACGTCATAATCGCGCTGCTTGGTGAAAGAAGTGACCTTAGTGGTGAGCATGTTGTCCATGGTGCTCGGCTTCTTCTTCTTTGCGAACACCACGGGCAGATTCATGAGAAAGCCCATCATAATGGCAGGAGCGATGCCTGATGCCTCGATGGTTATGATTTTGTTGACCTTGGAGCTGGCAAAGCGACGGATAAACTCCACCGCAATGTCTTTCATAAGGTTAGGGTCCATCTGGTGGTTAATGAACTTGTCCACTTTAAGGATGCCACCGGGGTAGCACTTGCCGTCTTTCAGAATTCTCTCTTTCAGAACTTTCATCGCTTATTGATATTTATTGTTTTTATTATATATACGGTTAAAAATATTCTTTTACAGTTATATGGTCAGAGCAAGCGGTCAACCAGACGGTTTATGCCAGGCACGCCAATTCTGAACCAGCGATACTTCGACACCTGCTTGCCTCCGAAACTAAGTATGAAGTCGCGGAAGCGTGACCGCTCAAACGGCAGTCCGGCATCGAGGAAATAGATGTGGCGCATACCCGCCTTATGGGCATCGTCAATGGCAGACCATACCGTGAACGTCGTGGGATGGAGGGAATGGTGTGTCTTGCGAAGGGACGCCATATGCCACATATAGGCATTGCCCTCGCTGTAGACGCATACGCTCACGCCGATGACGCGTCCCTTGTAACACGTGACATTCATCCGGCAGTTGTCCGAAGCTGCTATCATCCGGAAGAACTGAATGTCGGGGATGGACCGACGTGGCTTGAAACGGAAGAAGCGCTTGAGCAGACAGTAAGCCTGACGCAATTCCGGGCTGTCCTCCTTAATGGCAAAGCTCGCCACTCCCTTCTCCTTGGCTTCGCTTATGCGCCGAAGCATCTTCTCTGAAAGGCGAAGTGACGGCTCCACACTATGCAGCGAATTATGCACCTCCTGCCATTTTACGGGGAAATAATGGTTTCGTCGGAAACCGTCATAACCGAACATCTTGCTGGAGAGGTCGCTAAACTCCACGTAAAGACATCTTTTGTGGCGGAAATAATCAGTCACGGCTTTAAGGAATAGACAGAACACCCTGTCGCGATTCACACTATCGTCATACTCGCCTTCGCCGTACGCACGTCCATGCCAGTAGACAAAGGGAGGGAAGAGAGTCCTGTGACGGAAAACGCCTACGAGCATATGAGCCACAACACATCCCTGTCCGTCCTCCGCAATAGCCATGCATGGTTCAAGCGAAGGAGTGTGTTCCATAATGCAGAACATCTCCTTGCTATGAAAGAAATTACGGCTGTGGAAGTCGGGCAAATCAGATTGTTTTGACACCAGTCGGATTATGACCTCCTCTTTCATACGGCAAATGTAGCAATTCTTTTTTAAAAGACAGGCATATCATGAGAATATTTTGCAAAGCAGAACCGATATTTACCGATTCTTTTTTGTACTTTTGATGTCTGAAACGAATATCAATGAACGGATTTTGCTTTCGAAACTAAAAAAAAGAATATGAATGTGATTATGATAGGTGCCGGCAACGTGGCCACACACATAGCTTTACGGCTCAAGGAAAAGGGACATACGCCCATACAGATATGGAGCAGGACGGAGGAATCAGCCAAGACTTTGGCGGAGCAGACAGGAAGCCGTCCTGTGACGAGCATTGACGATATCCGCACGGACGCAGACATATATATAATATCGGTAAAGGACGACGCCTTGCAGGACGTGGCGAAGCAACTTGGCGAGAAACCAATAAACGGCATAGTGATACATACTGCGGGATCAATGGCGATGGACGTACTGGAAGGAAGCTGCAAGCATTACGGCGTGCTCTATCCTATGCAGACATTCTCAAAGGCTAAGACCGTGGATTTTGGACACATACCCTGTTTCATAGAGGCTTCAGACGAAGAGACGAAGCGAACAGTAAGGGAATTGGCGGAGATATTGTCTGACCACGTGTATGAGATGAACAGCGAAGAGAGACAATGGCTGCATGTGGCTGCTGTCTTCGCCTGCAACTTCGCCAACTGCTGTTTCGGCATGGCGGACGATATATTAAGGAGACACGGTCTTGACTTCGGCGTGATGTTGCCGCTCGTGGAAGAGACAGTAAGCAAACTTCGCACTCTGAAGCCTTCCGAAGCCCAGACCGGTCCGGCAAGACGCAAGGACATGAACGTAATAAACAAGCATCTGGACATGCTGAAAGACCAGAAGGAGAAAGACGTATACAGAATGATGACGGAAGAAATAATGAAAAGAAGTTAGGAATTTAACTTGTAGTATTTTTGTATTTTAGATTAAATATATGTATTTTTGCAAACAAAATATCACCTAAAAACTAAAATACATATACATATTACGCAAACATATACAAACACAAGATGAGAAACATTAAACTATTAGGTATCGGTCTGGCGCTCATGGCGTCGCTGCCGATGGTGAAAGCGCAAGAGAAAAGCGACCAAAGCTTCGTACATCAACAGTCGGAAGCTGCGGACTATGTATGGCCGGAATCGCCACAAGTGATGCAGAAACTGAAGCATTGGCAGGATCAGAAGTTCGGCGTGCTGATGCATTGGGGACTCTACAGTCAGGCAGGTATCGTGGAGTCATGGTCGATATGCTCGGAAGACTGGATTCGCCGCGAGCGCTATAACAACTATGAGCAGGACAAGCAATGGTATTGGAGTCTTAAAGACACGCTCAATCCCGTGAAGTTCAACCCTGATCTTTGGGCTGACGTAATGAAGAAGGCAGGCATGAAATACATGATTTTTACGACAAAGCATCATGACGGATTCTGTATGTTCGACTCGAAATACACCGACTTCTCCATTGCTCACGGACCCTTTGCCAACAATCCGCGCAAGAACGTAGCCAAAGAAGTGTTCGACGCATACCGCAAGAAGGACTTTATGATAGGCTGTTACTTCTCAAAGCCAGACTGGCATTCGGAGTGGTTCTGGAATCCTTACTACGCCACACCACGCAGAGGCATCAACTATAAGCCGGAACAGCATCCTGACTGGTGGCGCAACTACGTGAAATACACGCAGAACCAGCTGGGCGAGCTGACCACAGACTACGGCAACATAGACATTCTATGGATGGACGGCGGATGGATAACCGGCGAGCAGATCGGACTTGACTCGCTGCTTGTGGAAGCACGCAAGCGCAATCCGGGCATGATAAGCGTGGACCGCACCATACGCGGAAAGAACGAGAACTATCAGACACCGGAACAGGGCATTCCCGCCAAGCAGCTCAACATACCTTGGGAGAGCTGCATAACGCTCAGCCACGCATGGGGATATATTCCCGGAGCTAAATTCAAGTCGGCTTCCAAGGTGGTGGGCATCCTCTCCGAGATTGTGGCAAAAGGCGGCTGTCTGGCTCTCGGCGTAGGACCGACACCTGAAGGAACCATTCAGGAAGAAGAGCAGAAGATTCTGCTTCAGATAGGCGACTGGCTCAAGCGCAACGGAGCAGCCATCTACAGCACAGTAACCACTCCTCACTATAACGACGGCAAGGTATGGTTCACAGCAGGAAAGGACGGCAAGACTCTCTACGCCATCTACGCAACGGAGGATAACGAGAAGACTCCGACAACCGTGACATGGACAACCAACATCCCCAAGGGCAAGATGACCTTGCTAAATAACGGCAAGAAAGTAAAATACACGGTCAAGGGCAACCAAGTGACCGTACAGATACCTGCAGGAACAAAGGCAGAACCGCTGGCGTTCAAGTTTTAAGGTTTAAGGTTTAGAATTGGGAGTTATGATTACTCTCAATTCTAAACTTACATTTTTTATAAACTAAATAGAACTATCGACCAACCATATGAAAACGCTACTAAGAATTACTTTTGCTGCTATGCTTCTTACGAGCCTTTTCTCATGCGAAAAAGCCACAATGGAGGAAGAAGGGGCGGTCAACAAACCAATAGAATTGGGATCGGAGATAAAAATATCGTTCGATGCCAATAACATATCCAACCCTTCATACGACGGAGATGACGAGGCAAGCAGGAACGGAAATACCGCATTAAAGAATTATTGCAGCCGTATAAGCCTCGCAATATTCGACGAAACAGACAACAAACTAAAAGCAGCCAATCAGGAATTGTCAGACAACAACTTCGGGCACTTCGACATAAGCCTTAACAAAGGCACATACGGCTTCGTGTTTATAGCACACAATGGTGACGGGAACCCAACCTTCACATCCCCATCGCAAATAAAATTCCCAGGAAACAAGGTTACCGACACCTTTTATTATTATGGACAAATGGACATAGAAGAAGACGCCACCTATGACGTAACTCTGAAACGAGCCGTCGGAAAGTTCAGACTCGTGGTGAAAGACGAGACTCCGAAGACCATAAAGCAGATGAAAATCTACTATACAGGCGGCAGCAGCACATTCGACGCCACCACAGGATATGGCTGCGTCAACTCAAAACAGACCGAATACAGAACGGTAAGCAAAGAGGCATACGAACAGGAGTCGAGATACGAAGTATACACTTTCCCGCATCAAGACGACAAGAAGCTGAAATTCGAGATATCTGCACTTAGAGGAACAAATCCCGACTCGCCTGCAGACTACGTGAGGACAATAAAAAACGTCACAATGAAGCCAAACACCATAACCCAATATTCAGGCTATTTCTATGGCGAAGCACCCGAAGGCGGACGCGGATTCAATGTCAGCATAGACGGAGAATGGAAGCAGGAAAACTACGAATACTGATAAACAGGCGACCTTAACATGCATTCAAGAAATTGACACACATCAATATCTGCTCTTAACGACGTGAAAATAAAGCACTTCGAAAGCCGAATATTGTAAAAACCTTGAAAAAGTAGGTCAGAAATTTTTATATAACACGAAAAACTTGTATCTTTGCACGACCTTTTTCAGAAAAGGGTAAAAACAAGATAACAATAAAATTATAAAGTTCAAATGACAAAAGCAGATATCATTAACAAAATTGCTGATAACACTGGTCTACAAAAGAAAGACGTGGCTGTTGTAGTTGAGAGTTTTATGGAAAGCATCAAGGACAGCCTATTGTCAAACAAGGAGAATGTGTACCTGCGTGGATTTGGAAGCTTCATAGTAAAACATCGTGCAGCTAAGACAGCCAGAAACATCCTGAAGAAGACAACGATGAAAATTGGCGCTCACGATCAGCCTAGCTTCAAGCCTGCTAAGTGCTTCATTGAAGAGATGAAGAACGCAACGATGGAGAAGTAAGAATAAATACATACAATTAACATATTAATCAATAAAAATTTAAAGTTATGCCTAACGGAAAGAAAAAAAAGGGACACAAGATGGCTACTCACAAGCGTAAGAAGAGATTACGCAAGAACAGACACAAGAGCAAGTAAATAGAGCCGGCCAATAAGTGTCAGTTCCTGAAAGGGGCGTGTCAAATCAATGCATCCGCAGAGGACTTGGCGCGCCCCTTTATTTTTTATAATCTAAAAAAAGAGAGATGACAAGCGAAGTAATCATTGACGTACAACAAAACGAAATTTCCATAGCTCTCCTGGAAGACAAGAGACTTGTGGAGTATCAGACAGAACCACGTTCAGCATCGTTCTCTGTTGGCAACATATATGTTGCTAAAGTAAAGAAACTGATGCCAGGACTGAACGCCAGCTTTGTGGACGTGGGTTATGAACGCGACGCTTTTCTCCATTATCTTGATTTAGGAAGTCAATTCAGTTCTTACGAGAAATATCTCAAACAAGTTCAAAGCGACAGAAAAAGACTTTATCCATTCTCAAAAGCCACCAAGCTGCCTGACCTCAGAAAGGACGGAAGTGTGCAGAACACGCTTACTGTAGGCGAGGAAGTATTGGTGCAAATTGTCAAAGAGCCGATATCAACAAAAGGTCCCCGACTTACGGGAGAGTTGAGTTTTGCCGGCAGATACCTTGTCCTTATGCCTTTCGGCGACAAAGTGTCTGTATCTACTAAGATAAAAAGCGGCGAAGAACGTGCCAGACTCAAGCAACTCATTAACAGCATCAAGCCCAAGAACTGTGGCGTCATAGTACGCACGGTGGCAGAGGGCAAAAGAGTGGCAGAACTCGACGCAGAGCTCAAGATCCTCATGAAACGCTGGGAGGACGCGCTCATCAAAGTGCAGAAAACACAAAAGCGCCCACAGCTGATTTTCGAGGAGACCGGAAGAGCCGTAGCATTATTGAGGGACTTATTCAACCCCACATACGAGAACATATACGTAAACGACGAGAATGTATATAAAGAAGTGAAACACTACGTGTCTCTCATCGCCCCAGAGAAGGCTAACATAGTGAAGCTTTATACAGGAAACGTCCCCATCTTCGACAATTTCAACGTCACAAAGCAGATAAAGTCAAGTTTCGGAAAGACGGTCAACTACAAGCACGGTGCTTACCTCATCATCGAGCATACCGAGGCCCTGCATGTAGTGGACGTGAACAGCGGCAACCGATCGCATTCTGACAACGGTCAGGAAGCCAACGCTCTGGACGTCAACCTTGGTGCAGCAGACGAACTTGCACGCCAGCTACGCCTGCGAGACATGGGAGGCATCATCGTCGTTGACTTTATCGACATGAACCTTGCGGAAGACCGACAGCTCCTTTACGAGCGCATGTGTAAGAATATGCAGAAGGACCGCGCACGCCACAACATCCTGCCGTTAAGCAAGTTCGGCTTAATGCAGATTACGCGCCAGAGGGTTCGTCCTGCAATGGATGTCAACGTAGAGGAAACCTGCCCTACATGCTTTGGTAAGGGAAAGATAAAGTCGAGCATAATTTTCACGGATCAGCTCGAGAGTAAGATAGACCGACTCGTAAACAAGATTGGAGTAAAAACATTCTATTTGCACGTCCATCCATACGTAGCCGCTTACATCAACAAGGGATTTGTCTCCCTCAAGCGCAAGTGGCAGATAAAGTACGGACTGGGAGTACACGTCATTCCTTCGCAGAAACTCGCATTCCTGCAATACGAATTCTACGACAGCAAGAAGCAGTTTATTGACATGAAGGAAGAAATAGAAACTAAATAAAAAAGCATGGCTTGGACATTCTGAACATTCTGCAGAGTTCCAAGCCATGCTTTTTTATCACATTAGTTTATATTTCGCAAACTTGAGCAACAAGCACTTGCTTCCCACGTTATTGAACAATACTGTGGCTTTCTCGTTCTCTCCTACTCCCTCCACTTTAATTACCTTGCCGATGCCGAAACGCTGGTGTTCGATGGTGGATCCAACCGCAAGGCTATGTTTCTCTGTTGCTGCTGAAGACTGAGGAGCTGCGGGGGATTGCGAAGAGGAAGCCGAAACACGACGAAAACCTGAAGAAGGCGACTGACGTTCTGATGGAGAGGCTTGGCGACTGAACATTCCAAGACGACTGGAGGCAGCCGAATCTGTCCTTCGCAATGGCGAATCGAAGCCACGCAAACTTGTAGGCGAAGTAGCATATTCACGGCTTTCACGTCCCGGGAGCTTGCCGTTAACATTCATAAGATGACTGTCAATCTCGCGAAGGAAACGGCTGGGGGTATTGAATTGCATATTGCCATACTGATATCTGCTCTTTGCACAAGTCAAAAAGCAATGGCGTTCGGCACGGGTCATCGCCACATACAACAAACGACGCTCCTCCTCAAGTTCACGCAAGCTCTCAAGTGCTCTTTGGCTTGGGAAAAGATTCTCCTCCAGACCTACGACGAAAACAGAATCGAACTCCAATCCCTTCGAAGCATGTACGGTCATAAGCGACACTCTTCCCTCGTCAGAATTGTCCTCTAAGGCTTCATCACCTTTACCGTCACGATCCAAGTCGGTAAGTAGCGACACTTCCTGAAGAAAATGGCTCAACGAGACGCTCTCCAAGAGCCCTTCCTCACGCTTTGTGTCGACAAAGTCGCGGAGTCCGGACACAAGTTCTTCTACGTTCTCCATCTTCTCTTTCTTAATTTTGTCGTCGTCTGCCTCCGACACTATAGTCTGCGAGATGCCGCTCTCCTCTATTATTCGCTTTCCAAGCTGGTAAGCGTCCTTCTCAGCCATATCATCCATAAATCCCTGGATAAACTTATGGAAGTCAGAAACTTTACGTGAAGTGGCGGCAGCAAGTCCGGTTCCGCTTCCGAGAGGATCTGCCGTCACATCCCATAGAGATATGTTGCGGTCGTGAGCTGCAGCCGAGATCTTATCTACCGTGACATTTCCGATACCACGCTTAGGATAGTTGATAATTCGCTTCAGCGCCTCGTCATCATCCGGATTTGCCACAAGGCGGAAATAGGCTATGATGTCCTTTATCTCCTTACGCTGATAGAAGCTGAGTCCACCATAAATACGATATGGTATTCGGGCATGCAGCAACTCGTCCTCAAAGAGACGGCTTTGAGCGTTCGTACGATACAATATCGCCATATCGGAATAAGCCACCTGCTCACGAAGATGCAGGCGTCGGATATTGTTGCACACAACGCTTACTTCTTCACGGTCAGAATATGTAATGTCGAGCTGCACCTTGTCGCCTTCCAGATTCTCACTATATACATTCTTCGGAATCTGACGTTGGTTGTGGGCAATAAGACAATTGGCAGCCTCCACTATATTCTGCGTGCTTCGGTAGTTTCGTTCAAGCTTGAACAGCTTCGCTCCTTGATATACATTTCTGAAATTCAGGATATTGTCAATATTGGCTCCACGGAAAGCATAGATACTCTGAGCATCGTCGCCTACGACGCAGATCTTTCCAGATTCGCGTGTAAGGAGCGTGATAATGGCTTGCTGGGCATAGTTGGTGTCCTGATACTCGTCCACAAGAACATAACGGAACCTTTCGGCATACTTGACGCAGATGTCCTTGTTTTTAGAAAGGAGGAAGTACGTATAGTAGAGCATGTCGTCGAAGTCGACGGCATTGGCCATGCGGCAACGTAACATGTAGCGATGATAAATCTCGCCCACCTTAGGCATGCTGCTCCTTATGTCGCTCTCAAGAATGCTGCCATCAGAAAGATAGGCTTCAGGAGAAATCAGACGGTTCTTTGCCATGCTTATCCTTGACAGCACGGCAGAAGGCTTATACTTCTTGTCGTCAAGCCCCATCTCTTTCACGATGCCGCTGACAAGCGTGCGCGAGTCAGAATCGTCATAGATGGTAAAGTTCGACTTCAGTCCCACCTTCTCAGCTTCCACATGCAGGATTCGCAGGAATATGGAGTGGAAGGTTCCCATATTCAGATAGCGTGCCACATCCATACCCATCAAACCGCCGATACGCTCCTTCATCTCACGGGCAGCCTTGTTGGTGAAGGTAAGCGCCAGGATTCGCCAAGGCTCATAGCCCTGGCTGATAAGATACGCTATCTTGTATGTCAGCACACGCGTCTTGCCCGATCCTGCACCTGCAATAACAAGTTCAGGACCGTCAATATATTCCACCGCAGCCTTCTGGCTTTGGCTCAGAGAAGAAAGAAGATTTGTCACGATTATGGGATTATGAATGGATATGTAAAACTAACTGAATGGTATTGTGTGTCAGCAATTAATGACGTTGACGGTAATATCCGCCTGAGGTGGTCTCCGGATCATAGTCTTCACCCTCCTTCGGAAAGGACGGGATAAACCTCATCTGGTTTTCTATCTTGCCACGACGCGCACGGACATAGGCGCTGGGATTACTACTGTCATAGACACGCGGATTAGGCAACGTGGCAGCTATCAAGGCACATTCTGAGCGCGATAGCTCAATAGCAGTCTTGCCGAAATGGTGACGTGCCACAGCATCCGCGCCGTAAATGCCGTTACCCATTTCTATGGAATTAAGATACACCTCCATAATGCGTTGCTTGCTCCACAGCAACTCTATGAGTGCCGTAAAGTAAACCTCAAAACCTTTTCTTGTCCAGCTGCGTCCCGGCCAAAGAAACACGTTCTTGGCGGTCTGCTGCGAAATGGTGCTGGCACCGTGCTTTGTGCCACCAGAACGGTTGTGCTTGGCTGCCTGCTGAATGGCATTAAAGTCGAAGCCATGATGAACAAGGAAGCGCTGGTCTTCGCTCGCCATAACCGCTACCGGCAAGTGTGGCGAAATCTTTCCCAACGAAACCCAATGATGGCTCATCTTTATGCTTTCTCCGTCAGCCGCCTGTTGAAAGCAACGTATCACCATCAACGGCGTGATGTAGACAGGAACAAAGCGATAGACAACGACGGCAAGAATAGTGGAACTGAAGAAAAGCGCCAGTCCCCAACGTATTATCTTGAAAATAGGATTATGTAATGTCATATATATAAAGCAAAGAAGTTAAGCAATCGCCCAATACGGATATCTGCGACTGCTTAACTTCCTAAATACTTAAATCTTATGCTTACTTAAGTGTGCCTGCATTTGCTGCGTCAACCATAGCCTGACTTGCGTAGAGATAAACCTCTACACGACGGTTCTGCTGCTTGCCGGCTGCTGTAGTGTTGTCTGCAACGGGCTCTGAACTACCCTTGCCCTGTACGTTCTGGAACTGAGCTGCAGAAACGCCACATTGCTTGAGGTAGTTGACAACGCTCTGTGCACGCTTGTTGCTCAAAGGAACGTTGATTGCATCATTGCCAGAAGAATCGGTATGTCCGAATACGTCGATATGACAGTCAGAATTGTTCTTCAATACTGTAGAGAACTTAGCCAAATCGTTCTTTGAGTTGGCATTAAGGTCTGACTTGTTTGTTGCAAAGAGGATACCTGAATCGAAGGTTACCTTTACAGCCTCAAGACCGTTCTTGTCTGTTACCTTCTCCACCTTTGCGTTCTCAATCTGCTTAGCCTGCTCAGCCACCTTGTCCATGTGATGACCGATGATGGCGCCCGTACCAGCACCAACAGCACCACCAATAGCTGCGCCTACAGCTGTATTGCCAGCCAACTTGCCAATGATGCCACCTATGATTGCGCCACCACCTGCACCTATAAGCGAACCGGTACCCTGCTTTGTAGCACATCCTACCACTGCCAACATTCCCATTGCAATGGTCATTCCTTTAATCTTGTTCATAATATTTGTTTTCTTTAAATTAATTCTGAAAAAGCGTCTTCACAACGCTTTATTGTTTGCAAAGATAATGGTTTTTTCAATATCAATGGTAATGTTACAACATTTTTTTGTATTTTTGCACACAATTATGTGTTGATGTCAAACACGCAATACAACGGATTAAAAATATACACATTATACAACAATGGCAAAAGAATTAAAACATCTGACAAAACGCTCAGAGAACTACAGCCAGTGGTACAACGATCTTGTGACCAAGGCTGACCTCGCTGAGCAGTCTGCCGTACGCGGATGCATGGTCATCAAGCCTTACGGCTACGCTATTTGGGAGAAAATGCAGCATCAGCTCGACCTGATGTTCAAGGAAACCGGAGCACAGAACGCTTACTTCCCGCTCCTCATCCCGAAATCGTTCTTCAGCCGCGAAGCTGAGCATGTAGAAGGATTCGCCAAGGAGTGCGCCGTAGTTACACACTACCGCCTCAGAGTGAACGAGGACAAGACAGGCATCGAGGTAGACCCCAGTGCAAAACTGGAAGAAGAGCTTATCGTACGCCCGACATCCGAGACAATTATCTGGAACACATACAAGAACTGGATTCACTCTTATCGTGACCTGCCGCTTATGTGCAACCAGTGGTGTAACGTAATGCGTTGGGAGATGCGCACACGTCCGTTCCTCCGCACATCCGAGTTCTTATGGCAGGAGGGTCACACAGCCCACGCCACAAGAGAAGAGGCAGAAGAGGAAGCAAAGAAGATGCTCCACGTTTATGCCGACTTCGCTGAGAAGTGGATGGCCGTGCCGGTGGTACAGGGCGTGAAGAGCGAGACAGAGCGTTTCGCAGGAGCCCTCGACACTTACACCATTGAGGCTATGATGCAGGATGGCAAGGCGCTCCAGAGCGGCACCAGCCACTTCCTCGGACAGAATTTCGCCAAGGCTTTCGACGTTACATACCTTAATAAGGAGAATAAGCCGGAGTATGTATGGGCTACATCATGGGGCGTGTCTACACGTCTTATCGGAGCGCTCATCATGACCCACTCTGACGACAACGGACTGGTGCTTCCTCCGAAGCTCGCTCCGCTGCAGGTTGTGGTTATTCCTATCTCGAAGAACGACGAGCAGCTCCAGGCCATCACAGACAAGCTTTCGCCCATCATCAACGAACTTAAGCAGGCTGGTATCAGCATCAAGTATGACGACGCCACCAACAAGCGCCCGGGCTTCAAGTTTGCTGATTACGAGCTGAAGGGTGTGCCCGTACGCCTCGTTATGGGAGCACGCGACCTTGAGGAAGGCACTATCGAGATTATGCGCCGCGACACGCTGAAGAAGGAGACACGCTCTATAGAAGGTCTTACCGACTACGTGAAGCAGCTCCTTGAGGACATTCAGGAGAACATCTTCAAGAAGGCCCTCGACTATCGCAACGCTCACATCTATGAGTGCGACAACTATGAGGAGTTCAAGGAGCGCGTAAAGGACGGAGGCTTTTTCCTTTGCCATTGGGACGGCACAGCCGAGACAGAGGCAAAGATCAAGGAGGACACTCAGGCAACCATCCGTTGCGTGCCGTTCATGTTCGAGCAGACTCCTGGCGTAGACATGGTGTCTGGCAAACCTGCCAAGTATCGCGTAATCATCGCCCGCAGCTACTAATAAATCCACTCAATCCGAGCAACATACATAATATATGTGTATGTTGCTCAGATTTATCAGATTAGCATAATAAAACCCAACTTACCAAACTCTAACAAACAATGGATTGGATAATTAGATTATTCACAGACACAGATTCCATTGCCCATATCGCTCTGCTCTATTCCATAGTCATCGCTGTCGGAATATTGTTGGGAAAGATAAAGATTGGCGGAATCTCGCTGGGTGTGACCTTCGTGCTCTTTGCAGGCATCGTTGCCGGTCACATCGGATTCACAGCACCCGTAAACATCTTGAGTTTCATACAGGACTTCGGACTTATCCTGTTCGTTTTCTGTATCGGTCTGCAGGTCGGACCGGGCTTCTTCGAAAGCTTCAAGAAGGGTGGCGTAACTCTTAACTTGCTCTCCACCACCACAGTTCTTCTGAACGTGGCTGTGATGTTTGCATGTTACTTCCTCTTCTTCGACACCAACGACAAGACCAACCTTCCGATGATGGTGGGTACTCTCTACGGTGCCGTCACCAACACTCCGGGTCTTGGTGCTGCCAACGAAGCTCTTGAGTCTGTTTGGGCTGACAAGTCCACTCTCCCGCAGATTGCTTCAGGTTATGCTTGCGCTTACCCCCTTGGTGTGCTCGGCATTATCGGCGCAACCATCGCCGTACGCTTCATCACCGGCACAAAGCTGGCTGATGAAGAAGAGGAGCTGAGAGAGGCTGAGGCTGAGGATCCTCACGCAAAGCCCCACCAGATGCACCTCAAGGTGAACAATACTTATCTAGCAGGCCGTACAGTAGAGCAAATCAACGAGTTTCTCAACCGCGACGTTGTATTCTCACGCCTTATGCATGAAGGTAAAGTTTCGATACCAAGCAGTCAGGACGTCTTAGAGATGGGCGACGAGGTACTCGTGGTATGTGCAGAAGCTGACGCAGAAGCCATTCAGGCATTCATAGGTCCTGAGATAGAGATGGCTTGGGAGGAGGAAGACAGCAACCAGCCGATGATTTCACGCCGAATCGTAGTCACCAACTCTTCTATGAACGGTAAGACACTTGGCAAGATGCACTTCTCAAGCGTATACGGCGTAACAGTAACACGTATCTCACGTCAGGGCTTGGACGTCTTTGCCAGCCGCAACTACCGCTTTCAGGTGGGCGATAAGATTCTCGTTGTAGGTCCTAAGGATAATGTCAGCAGAATCGCAGAAATGATGGGTAACTCCGTTAAGCGTCTTGACCATCCTAACATCGCCACGATCTTCATCGGCATCATCGTAGGTATCCTATTCGGTAGCATACCTTTCGCTATTCCAGGAATGCCCGTACCTATGAAGTTGGGTATTGCCGGTGGTCCGCTCATCATCGCCATCCTGATTGGCCGATTCGGACATCGCATGAAGCTTAACACTTACACCACGACGTCCGCCAACATGATGCTTCGCGAGATTGGCCTTGTGCTCTTCCTTGCAAGTGTCGGCATTAAGGCTGGAGCCAACTTCTGGCACACAGTAGTGCAGGGCGACGGACTCTTGTATGTAGCAACTGGCTTCATCATCACCATCGTGCCCATCCTTATCGTAGGCGTTATAGCACGCATGAAGTTCAAGTTCAACTACTTCACGCTCATGGGTATGATTGCCGGTACATGTACCGACCCACCAGCCCTTGCATACGCCAACTCTATATGCTCACGTGAGGCTCCTGCCATCGGTTACTCTACGGTTTACCCGCTTAGCATGTTCCTCCGTATCTTCACAGCACAGTTGATTGTGCTATTCTGCTGCGGATAAGCATATTATTACATAATACTATAGCCACTTTTGAATTGTCAAAAGTGGCTTTTTTTGTTTATGTTTTTCCAAACAAAAATAAATCATTAACTTTGCATGTAAATATAAAATAAATCATAACATGCCACTTAGATTACCGGATAGACTCCCCGCGATAGAGCTGCTTAAGAACGAGAACATCTTCGTTATGAACAACTCTCGCGCCACGACACAGGATATACGCCCTCTGAGAATTGTGATTCTCAATCTCATGCCTTTGAAGATAACCACAGAAACCGACCTTGTACGCCTGCTCTCCAATACTCCGCTTCAGCTTGAGATTTACTTTATGAAGATAAAGAGCCACACGTCGAAGAACACGCCGATAGAGCACATGATGATGTTCTACAAGGACTTTGAGGTGTTGGCAAAGGAGAAATTCGACGGAATGATAATAACAGGAGCGCCGATAGAGCACCTCGAGTTTGAGGACGTAAGCTACTGGGAGGAAATATCCGAAATCTTCCGCTGGGCAGACACACACGTCACCAGCACTATGTATATATGTTGGGCTGCGCAAGCCGGACTCTATTTCCATTATGGAGTGCCGAAGCATAAGTTGCCCACCAAGAAGTTCGGCATCTTCGAGCAGCGTCCGCTAAAGCCTACACTCCCCATATTCCGTGGCTTCGACGACACCTTCTTCATGCCACACAGCCGTCATACGGAAGTAAGACGCGAAGACATAGAGAAGCATAAGGAACTTGACATCATAGCCGAGTCGGAAGAAAGCGGCGTGAGCATCGTAATGGCAAGAGACGGACGACAGATTTTCGTAACCGGACACATGGAGTATGCTCCGTATACGCTCGATCAGGAATATCTTCGCGACAAGGACAAACGTGATGACGTAAAGATGCCGCAGAACTATTACGTGGATGACAATCCTGACAATCCGCCTCACGTGACTTGGCGAGCACATGGCAACCTCCTGTTCAGCAACTGGATAAACTACTATATTTATCAGGAAACCCCATTCAATATTGACGACATAAAATGACATACATATCCCATAACAGTAAAAAGCAACATACGTTACGCCCAATCGAACTTCTTGCTCCTGCAAAGAACTTAGAATGCGGCATCGTGGCCATCGACCATGGAGCGGACGCCGTATATATAGGTGCAAAGGATTTCGGTGCCAGACAGGCTGCCGGTAACGAGGTCAGCGATATTGCCAAGCTTGCCGCCTATGCTCATCAGTTCGGCGCAAAGGTGTATGTTACCGTCAATACCATCGTATACGAGAACGAGCTTAGCAAGGCGAAGAGCCTGCTCGAAGGCCTTGTACTTGCTGAGGTGGACGCCATACTGGTACAGGACATGGCAGTCGTCCAGATGATGCGTGAAATATCAGAAGATGAACGATTCAAGGGCAAGCGCTTTCCGCAGCTCCATGCCTCCACTCAGACCGACAACCGCAACAGCGAGAAAGTCGGATGGCTCGCAAGCGTTGGCTTCGACCGTGTGGTTCTGGCTCGCGAACTCTCGCTTCAGGAAATAACAGCCATACATAACGACCATCCAGACGTGGAGCTTGAGGTGTTCGTACATGGTGCTCTCTGCGTAAGCTATTCAGGAGCCTGCTACGCTTCGCAACATTGCTTCAGCAGAAGCGCCAATCGTGGCGAATGCGCACAGTTCTGCCGCCATGCCTTCGATCTTAAGGACAGCCAAGGGAAGACCATCATTCACGATAGCTATCTTTTGTCTCTTAAAGACCTCAACCAGCTAAGCAGACTGGAAGAGATAATTGAGGCAGGAGCCACGTCTCTGAAGATTGAAGGGCGACTGAAGGATGCCACATACGTGAAGAATGTGGTGGCTGCATATAACGAGGAGCTTGACAGAATAATAGAGCAACATCCCGACAAATACTGCCGTAGTTCTTATGGAAAGGTGAAGACAACGTTCACCCCCAACATCAACAAGACGTTCAATCGTGGATTTACCAACTATTTCCTCGACAAGCGCCGAGACGACATCTCGTCTATGGACACTCCAAAAGCAATGGGCGAATACGTGGGCTATGTGAAGGAAATAAGACACGGTTCGTTCAACGTGGCAGGAACGGCTACTTTCGCCAACGGAGACGGACTCTGCTTCTTCGATAAGGACCGTAAACTGGAAGGATTCCGCGTCAACCGTGTGGACAACAACCGCCTCTACCCTCTCTCCATGCCTGCATCATTAAAGCCCGGCATGGCTCTTTATCGCAATAACGACATGGAGTTTGAACGTCAGATGGAAGGTCGTACGGCTGAGCGCAAGATCGCTCTTAGTCTCAAGCTTTCACTTGAAGACGGAAGGGTTTGTCTTTCAGCTTGTGACGAAATGGGAAGAAAGGCCAAGGTTGTGCTTGATGAGGACATGCAGGAAGCAAGAACACCACAGGAGGAGAACATAAAGAGACAACTCGGCAAACTTGGCAACACCATTTTCGCCGCAGAAGAGATAACCATTTGTCAGGGCGTAGGCTCGCTCTTTGTTCCTTCCAGCAAACTGGCTGCCATGCGACGCGACATAACCGAACAGCTCGCAGCAAAGACTATGGATGACGATTCCTGCCAAAGCCGCAAGAATGCACGAAAGTCAGAAAAACACTTCATAGAGGCCTCCAAGATAAATGCCTCAAACGTAGCCAATCACATGGCAGAGACCTTCTATGAGGAGAACGGCGTGGCTCATGCAACAACGGCTTACGAAACCACGAACAACAGCCACACATACGGCACTCGTCAAGCCGCACAGCCGCTTATGACGTGCCGCTACTGCCTGAGATACGCCATGGGCTACTGCGTGAAGCGTGGCGGCAAACAGCCCACATGGAAAGAGCCGCTCTTCATCCAGTCGAGCGACGGCAGACAAATGAGGCTTGCCTTCAACTGCACAAAATGCCAGATGGAGGTTTATCCTAAGGAATAATTTCCAAGAAGAATAATATAAAAAGAGGTAATGAGTAGACTGAAGTTTATTGTATTAACATTAGTCATGGCAGCTATGCTGACCGGATGCTACAATTCCACAAGCACTAAGAAAAATGTGTTTGTGTCAGGCGACGTGGGTTCCGGAAATCCAGACACCTTGAGTGACGAGGAAGAGCAGACTGACAGCATTAACGACGCTTTCTACAATAAACATCACTACGCACAGAACTATAACTTCGTAGTGACAGCCGACTCGCTTCCTCTCCTCAGACAACAGCCGGAGGAATTGCTCGTCAATCTTCCCACGGACACTATTACAGTCTACCATAACGATCGACTCGTTGTGGTGGACTTCCGTCTGCTTAAGAACGACGCTGTCGATTCGGTATGGATTGAGGTGGCACGTGACCAGTATACATTCGGCTGGGTAAGGGAGAAACATCTGCTTAAGAGCACGGTGCCTGACGACCCTATTTCTCAGTTTATCCTTACCTTCTCAAATGTTCATCTGCTCATCTCGCTGATAATCATCAGCGTGATAGCCATCGGCTATCTGTTCTTCAACATACGCAAGAAGAAGGCAAAGGTGGTGCATTTCAACGATATCGACTCGTTCTACCCCACCCTGCTTGCCATAAGCGTGGCATCGGCTGCCACATTCTACTCCAGCATACAGATGTTCGCTCCCGAAACATGGCAGCACTTCTATTATCATCCTTCGCTTAATCCGTTTGCCGTTCCTCCCATACTGTCTGCTTTCTTAGTATCGGTATGGGCAATGGTGATAATGACGATAGCAACCATAGATGACGTTTACCACAAATTGTCGCCAGCCCATGCCACATTGTACTTGTCAGGACTGGCTGCGCTTTGCTCTGCCAACTACATCATCTTCAGTATCACCACGCTCTATTACGTAGGCTATATCCTTTTACTTGCATACATTATCTATGCCGTAAAACGATACGTAGCCAACAATTACTTTTCATACGTATGCGGCAAGTGCGGAGCCAAGCTTACCCACAAAGGACGTTGTCCGCATTGTGGAACCTTAAACACATAAATGTCAGAAAACGAATGAGGCTCCATAAGCGAGGAGCAGGTAACGCAGTAGCTTTCCTATGGTTATGCTAACGAGCGAAATAACAAAGTTGGCTTTCATCAGTCCCAACAATATCGTTATGGCGCTTCCTAACAAAGGCAGGAAGGCGAAGAAACCCATCCAGGCTCCTCTTCCGCCCATGAAGCGCTCAGCCTTGCGCAGACTCTCCTCTTTTACGTGCAGATAACGCTCTATCCAGTCGAGCTTTCCGAGGCGACCAACACCATAATTGAATACCGAACCGAGCACATTTCCGATTGTCGCATAAACCACCAACGTCATCGGACTCAGTCCGGCTGCCTGAAAAGCCAGCATGACAGCCTCGCTACTGAACGGAAAGAAGCTTCCGGCAAGAAACGCTGCCAGCAGCATTCCCACGTATCCCCAGCTCATCAACACCTCCATAATGGCATCCGTAATGCCGGATAACGAAACAAGCATCAGAACGGAAACCATATATTAAAAGCTGTTAATGCGAGTGAGACGATAAGAATGACATAGAAAGAGATGTTGGTCCAGAAAGTGTGGGTGAGCGCAAAGTAATGACCAATCATAGGCGACGTGCTCACTATCAGCAAAGCCAGCTGATAATCCATAGACTGCGGATGAACAGCCATCATTACCATCGAAACCAACGACATAACCGAGAACACCTCGAACAGCATACGTGTACGTATCTTGTCCTTGAAGTTGTTCAGACGGAAATGTATCATGCCAAGAAACGAAAGCACCACCACGAAGCCTATCGTGCAAATCTTCACAAACTCCACGTCAGCCCACAAGCCGATGCCCTGAAAGTCTACAATAGAGCTGAAATGGTCCACCAACCAGTCCGTCTGGTTCTGATAAAGATAATACGCACCTATAAACCAATAAGGCGTCAGCACGCCAAGAACCGAAGCCAGAAGGGTTCTGCCGCAGCCCACCATAATGTTGGTGTAAAGAATAATCCAAAGCACCGGCAACAGATAGAGTATCTGCACGTACATGGCACTTGCCAGTCCCAACATCACGAAAGCATAATATACCTTGCCAACAGCCCTCTTGTCCTGATAAGCGCTGAAGAGGAACAAATAAAAAGATATGAAGCTCACCTCTATAGCCACACACTTGATGTCGGACAACAGGAAGAACGACATAACCGAAAGCACCAAGAAGGAGCACGACACCATACGACTGTAAATACGAATCAGCGAGTTGGCGTTGTTAAGTATCATCATCAGGAAGGAAGCAAGGGCAAGCAGACCGAACTGTGCCCACATGTGTCCTGAAAACATCCCTCCCAACAGGCACATCACCAAGGCATAAATGCCCGTAACAGGCAGGGAGATGCGGCTCTCTGCCACCTTGTTTTGAAATCTCTTCGTTATCACTACTTATCGAAAAAAATTAAAAATGGGGAGAGGACGAAAGCCATATTGCGTGGCCATCGCCCTTTCCCCTTATTGTTTACTCTTTGTCAGCGGTGGCGTATTACAGGTCCTGACCGATGTCACGACGGAAATACTTGTCCGTGAACGTAATCTTCTGAGCCTCAGCAAACGACTTTGCCAATGCCTCGTTCTTATCCTTACCATAAGAACTTACAGCAATGACACGGCCACCATTGGTGACCACCTTGCCGTCAACCTCCTTGGTGCCGGAATGGAACACTACAGAGTCCTTTACGTCGCCGATGCCACAAATCTCGTAACCCTTCTTGTAAGCCTGCGGATAACCGCCGCTTACGAGCATTACGCAAACCACAGATCTCTCGTCGAACTCAATCTGACGCTGGTCAAGATTGCCTTCAGCGACACCCTCGAACAGGTCAACGATGTCGCTCTTCAAACGGAGCATCACGCTCTCTGTCTCAGGGTCGCCCATACGACAGTTATACTCGATAACCATCGGTTCGCCGTCAACATTGATAAGACCGAAGAAGATGAATCCCTTATAGTCAAGACCGTCTTCTGCCAAACCATCCACAGTAGGACGAATGATGCGGTCCTCCACCTTCTTCATCCATGCGGCGTCAGCGAAAGGCACCGGTGTGACGCTTCCCATACCGCCTGTGTTAAGACCCGTATCGTGCTCGCCAATACGCTTATAGTCCTTTGCCTCAGGAAGAATCTTATAGTTCTTGCCGTCCGTAAGAACGAAGACAGAGCACTCGATGCCTGAAAGAAACTCCTCTATCACCACGTTGGCAGAAGCGTTGCCGAACATGCCACCGAGCATTTCCTTCAGTTCCTTCTTAGCCTCCTCCAGCGTCGGCAGAATCAGCACGCCCTTTCCGGCGCACAGACCGTCAGCCTTCAGCACGTAAGGAGCCTTCAGAGTCTCGAGGAAGCGAAGTCCCTCCTCCACGTTAGTGCCGTTGAATGTACGATACTTGGCTGTGGGGATGTTATGGCGAGCCATGAAAGCCTTGGCAAAATCCTTGCTTCCCTCCATCTGCGCACCAGCCTTTGACGGGCCGATGACGGGGATGCTGGCTGTACGCTCATCGTTCTTGAAGTCGTCATAGATGCCTTTCACAAGGGGATCCTCCGGACCGACCACTACCATGTCCACACCATTGTCGACAGCAAACTTCTTAAGGCTTTCGAAGTCGTCAGCAGCTATTGCCACGTTCTCTCCACACTCGCCTGTACCGGCATTACCGGGTGCGATGAAGAGCTTCTCCACCTTTTCACTCTGGGCAATCTTCCATGCTAACGCATGCTCCCTGCCACCACTTCCTAACAAAAGAACTTTCATTTTTATATTTTAAATTCGTTTACTTAAGATAATCATCGAAATAACGCGAAATTCTCTCATGGAGATGCACACTCTGGTGTCCGCGCATGTTGTGTGGCTCGCCCGGATAAACGAAGAAGTCGGGCTGTGTGCCCACCTTTATACATTCCTTGAGGAACGAAAGGCAATGCTGCGGCACGACAGTAGGGTCGTTATATCCTGTAATAATCTGCAGTCTGCCCTTGAGGTCCTTCGCCTTGTTGATGAGCGATGTCTTCTCGTAGCCCTCGGGATTAGCCTGAGGTGTGTCCATATAGCGTTCGCCGTACATCACCTCGTACCAGCGCCAGTCAATAACCGGACCGCCAGCTACGCCCACCTTGAATACATCAGGATAATTGGTCATCAGCGAGATGGTCATAAATCCGCCGAAGCTCCATCCGTGTACGCCAATCTTGTCAGCATCCACGTAAGGCAGGGTCTTCAGATATTCCACACCTGTCATCTGGTCCTTCATCTCCACCTGTCCGAGCTGACGGAACGTAGCCTGCTCGAAAGCCTTGCCACGATGCTCGCTGCCTCTATTGTCGAGAATGAAGAGCAGATATCCCTTCTGAGCCATATAAGTCTCCCATCCGCGGCTGCAGTAGTTCCAGCGAGCATCCACGTTATGGGCGTGCGGGCCACCATATACATATATGATAGTGGGATACTTCTTGTTCGGGTCGAAGTTCGTAGGCTTCACCATGCGATAGTAGAGGTCGGTCTTGCCGTCGTCAGCCTTCAGAGTGCCGCATGAATACTCGGGCACGTCATAGCCCTTCCACGGATTCTCAGCCTTGAAGTAAGATGTCTTCTTGCCGCTTGCTATATCCACGATGGCAATGTTGCGGGGAATGTCCGGAGTTGAGTAGTTGTCGTAGAGGCTTGTGCCGTCTTCGCTCAGCACGCTGTTGTGCCATCCCTTGCCGTTGTCGTCCACAAGGCGGCGCTTGCCGTTGTCCACCGATACAGCGAAGATATTGCGCTGTATTGGGTTAGCCTCGTTGGAAGCTATCACGATTTCGTGGCGCTTTGCGTTGAATCCGAGCACCTCCATAACCTCCCATTCGCCGCTTGTGAGCTGCTTCACGTCCAGCGAAACGGTGTTGCTTGCCATGCGGCTGCCGTTCTTGCCGAGAGCGCAGAGATAAAGGTGCTTATATCCGTCCTTACGTGTCTGCATTATGAACTTGGTGTTGTCCCAAGGAAGGAACAGTATGGGGTCCTGCGGCTCCACGTAACACTCGTCAGTCTCGCGATAAAGCTCGGCTGTCTTCTCGCCTGTCTTGGCGCTATAGCATGTGAGGCGGCAGTCGTTCTGGTCGCGGTTCACCTCAAACATATAGACGCTTTCGCCGTCTGGACTCCAAGCTATGTTGGTGAAGTAGCGGTCTATCGGGTTACCAGCCTTGAGATAAACTGTCTTACCGGTCTTCATGTCGAACACGCCGACAGTAACCTTGTGTGAAGTCTCGCCAGCCATCGGATATCTTGACGGGGCAAACTTGGCTATAACCGACTCGCCCTCATCCATATTCGTAAACACGGGATCGGGGATTTCCACCTGAGGATAGTCCGTCACCATACTCTGGTCCATGCGATAGAAAGCCAGCTTCTCGCCGTCTGGTGAGAAATAAGTGCCCTTTCTGATGCCGAACTCGTCACGATGAACAGCCTGTCCGTAGACGATGTCGCGTGATCCGTCCTCTGAGAGCTGCCATTTGCTGTCGCCCTTCTTCACGTAGAGGTTGTCGTCCTTGAGGATGGCAGCCGCTCCGCTCTTTGTGTTGAGCTCCAGTACTGCCTCGCCGTCCTCCATGTCCATGCGGTCAACGAGGTTGTGGTGCTTGAAGTCGACCATATAAATCACGTCGCCTGACTGCACCATAACCACCGGCTTGCCGGCAAAGGGGAAGGATGCGCCCATAAGCGAGCGTGCCTTGATGTCCTTCGTAGGACCAGCCCACTGATTGAACTGTGCCAGCGTCATCAGCTCCGTCTCCTTGCCCGTCTTCTTGTCCACCAGGTAGCAGGCGTTGCGGTCAAGGCGAACCAGCTGGTTGCCCCACCAGGTGCAATACTTGTTCTGGGGCTGCATATCGCGGAAGTTGGTGCCGCCGAAGTTCAGGTCCTCCAGAGTGAAATGTTTCAGTTCCTGTGCGCTCATCGGAGTAGATGCCAATAATGAGAACAATGCAATGGAAATTAGTTTAGTCTTCATCATCAAAATTACGTTTGTTTGAGAATTTTCTATTGCTCTTGCCCGGCTTGCCGCCCTTTGAGAAGCCTCCCTTGGCGAAACCGCCCTGACGCTTGTACGATCCGCGCTCGTCGTCATTGTCCTGGAACTTTCCGCCACGACGGTCGCCGCCGCGTCGGTCAGAGTCTCTGCCCTGACGTTCCATGGAGCGGAACTTGAATGAGCGGATGTCAGCCTCTGCGTTTTCCTCGTCCTCGTCCAGACGCTTCTTAAACTCGCGGTTCTTCTTGAAGCGATGCTTCTCTGCCATCTGACGCTTCTCGTCCTCAGTCTTCACCACGCCGCCGTCCTGACGGAAGTCCTTCATGGTGCCGTCGAAGATGGCATACTTGCGGAACTCGCATTCCAACGATCCGTTATAAACCGGAATCTTGATGGATGGCTTCAGACCGATGGCCTCGAAGCATTCTTCGCGGTAGCTCAGCACCCAAGCCTCGTTGCCCATAAAAGCATGCTTCAGACGCTCGCCAATCATCTTATATGTATTGAGGAGGTTAGGCGTAGAGATGCGCTCGCCGTAAGGAGGATTGGTCACCATGATGCTCTTGTCGGCAGGCTTCTTGAAGTCCTTGAAGTCAGCATGCTCCACAGTAATGTCCTTTGTGAGGCCTGCTGCACGAACGTTAAGACGGGCTGTGTTAACGGCCTTCATGTCCACGTCGTAGCCATAGATATGGTGTGTGAACTCGCGCTCCTGCGAGTCATCGTTATAAATCTTGTCGAAGAGTTCCTCGTCGAAGTCGGGCCACTTCTCGAAGGCGAAGCTCTTGCGGAAGATGCCGGGGCTCATGTTGTGTGCGATGAGAGCAGCCTCCACGAGCAGCGTTCCCGAACCACACATAGGATCAATGAAGTCGCAGTCGCCGTTCCATCCGGTCATCATAATCATACCTGCAGCCAGCACCTCGTTGAGCGGAGCCTCCACCGACTCCTGACGGTAGCCGCGACGATGGAGCGACTCGCCACTTGAGTCGAGCGACAGCGTAGCGTCAGTCTCTGCGATGTGGATGTTCAGGCGGATGTCAGGATTGCTGACAGAGATGTTAGGACGTGTGCCGGTCTTCTCTCTGAACTGATCGACGATGGCGTCCTTCACCTTATAGGTAACGAAGCGTGAATTGCGGAATTCCTCAGAATAAACTACAGAGTCCACGGAGAAAGTCTTTCCCTTCTCTATATACTGTCCCCAGTCTATCTTCTTAATCTCTTCATACACTTCGTCCGCAGAGCGGGCCTTGAATCTTGCGATAGGCTTCAGAATTCTGATGGCCGTGTGGAGTTGGAAGTTGGCACGATACATCATTTCCTTATCGCCGGTAAACGAAACCATACGACGACCTATCTGCACATTGTTTGCCCCCATCTGGGTAAGCTCTCTTGCCAAAACGGGCTCCAGTCCCATGAATGTTTTGGCAATAAGTTCAAATTCATTCATATCTTATATTGATGCAATATTTTTCTGCCTACAAAATTAATAATAAATATTTAGCTATGACTCATTTGTCCCCTAAATTTAACATATCAATTTTCACAAAAACGTTGTAACACGATTGTAATATGTGTTTAAACATGGTGTAACATCAAGATTCTAACTTTGCAGCGGAAAAATAAAGACAAACAAATATATGGAACCAATTTATTTATGCATCGTCGTCTTTCTGCTATGTCTTGCAGTATTCGACCTTTTCGTTGGTGTCAGCAACGACGCCGTCAACTTTCTCAACAGCGCCATTGGAGCTAAAGTGGCGAAGTTTCGAACCGTCCTTATCGTCGCCTCGGCAGGTGTGGCAATAGGAGCTATAATGTCTTCGGGCATGATGGACGTGGCAAGACACGGCATCATGCAGCCGTCCAACTTCTCCTTCTACGACGTGATGACTATCTTCCTTGCGGTCATGGTGACGGACATCATCGTCCTCGACATGTTCAACACGCTCGGAATGCCAACCTCCACCACAGTCTCATTGGTGTTCGAGCTTCTCGGAGGTACGTTCATCCTCGCCGTCCTGAAGGTGGCAGCCGACCCTAATCTTGCCTTCAGCGACCTCCTCAATACGGACAAGGCATTGAGCGTCATCATAGCCATCTTCGTGAGTGTTGCCATCGCCTTCGTGTTCGGTATTATCGTACAATGGCTCTCGCGTATTGTCTTCACATTCAATTACAAGCGCCATTCTCGTTACTCCATCGCCATCTTCGGCGGCATCGCTTTCACAGCCCTCGCTTACTTTATCTTCCTCAAGGGCATCGCCAAGTCGCACTACATCGCTGAGGACGTACGCACATGGGTGGAGGCTAACACGCAGATGCTCCTCCTTGCCACTTTCGTAGGTTCGTCCATCGTCATGGAGGTGCTCCATCTGCTCCGCGTCAACATCTTCCGCCTTATCGTCCTTATGGGAACATTTGCCCTCGCTATGGCATTCGCAGGCAACGACCTCGTCAACTTCATCGGCGTGCCTCTCGCAGGACTCGACTCATACAACGACTATGTGGCCAACTCTGGTGGCGTAGGCGTATCACACTTCATGATGGACTCGCTCAACGGTAGCGCCCAGACACCTCCCGTCTATCTCTTTGCTGCCGGCGTGGTAATGATTGTGGCTATGGCTACATCTAAGAAAGCCCAGAACGTAATCAAGACCAGCGTAGACCTTGCACGTCAGGACGAAGGCGACGAGATGTTCGGTTCGAGCCGTGCTGCACGCAGCATCGTTAGAGTGACACAGGAGTCGTCAAGCTGGATTTCACAATACATGCCCAAGAGCATCGCACGCTGGATTGACAGCCGCTTCAACAAGGAAGAGGCAGAACTTAACGAAGGCGCTGCCTTTGACGTGGTACGTGCAGCCATCAACCTTGTGCTTGCTTCGCTCCTCATCACCGTCGGCACCAACTACAAGTTGCCGCTTTCCACCACTTACGTTACGTTCATGGTGGCTATGGGATCGAGCCTTGCCGACCGTGCATGGAGCCGTGAGAGCGCAGTATTCCGCGTAACTGGCGTGATAAGTGTCATCGGCGGATGGTTTATCACAGCAGGTGTAGCCTTCGTTTCCTGCGCAATTGTCTGCATCATAATGTATTACGGCGGCATTGTTGCCAAGATAGCATTCATGGCTCTCGTCGTCTTCCTCCTCATCCGCAGCAACCGCAAGTATGCCGAGAAGGAGAAGGACGCAGACAAGGAGGACGTGTTCCGTCTGATGATGCGCACCCGCGACCCGGAGATCGTCTGGGACCTCCTCGCAAAGCACGTATCGCGCACACAGAGCTTCGTCACTCGCTTCGCCATGCAGAACTTCAACGCCATCATTGACGGTCTGGAGAGCGAACGTGCCAAGACTCTCCGCCACGCATCCAACGAACTGAATAAGGAAAAGACAGAGCTTAAGAAGTATCGCCGTCAGGAGCTTCTCGCCTTGAGACGCGTACCCACAGAGATTGCCATAGAGCGAAACACATGGTTCCACCTCGGCATCAACTCTTCAGAGCAGTTCATCTATTGTCTCCGCCGCATCCTCGACCCTGTAAAGGAGCACGTCGACAACAACTTCAATCCGCTTCCGGCAGAGTACATAGAGGAGTTCCGCCCCATCCGCGCTCAGATCAACGACCTCATGCAGCAGACCGAATCGCAGATTTCAACATGCCGCTTTGAGAACTATCGCGAGACACTTGCCCTCGCCGACCAATGCAAGGACGAGCTTTCTGTTATCCGCAAGAAGCATATCGACCGCATACAGCAGAGCAAGGACAACAGCAAGCTGCAAGTGTCGCTCGTCTATCTCAACCTCCTGCAGGAGAGCCAGCAGCTCCTCAGCAACATGCGCCATCAGCTGAGAGCAGCCAAGAAGTTCATTGACAACTGATCAGCATCAGTTCACAATACAATCAATCGAGATTCAGAAGGGGTGTCGCGTTTCGCGACGCCCCTCTATCGTTTCTTTCATCAGGAAAAACATAGAAGTACAGGGATGGAATCTTGTCATTTGGTCATCTTGTCATCTTGTCAAAATCAAATTCTGAATATCGTTATTTAGCTCTATAGAATAATAGGTAAGTAATCTAAATTATTTATATATAACACCCAAATTTTGGGCAAAGATACAAAACACTTGTACATAAATTGATTTTTTTATCATTTTTTTGAGTGTAAAACCTCTTTTTTTCCATTTTTATTATGATATTTCGAATAAAAACACATACTTTTGTATATGTAGAAACATTAAATAAGCAATTATGGAAAATAAAGACCTGAACCGGCTGAAAGTTGTTCTCGCTGAAAAAAAGAGAACCAACAAATGGCTCGCTGAACAATTAGGTAAAGATCCAGCAACGATCTCCAAGTGGTGTACCAACAATGCACAACCGAATTTGGAGAATCTTGTTGAGATTGCAAAGTGTCTTGGAGTCACAGTCAATGATTTAATTCGATAATGTAAAAGGCCCCCAGTATGCCAACAAACCAGGAGAATATGATTGTTGCAGAATTATGATGAAATGCAGATAGACTGCACCGATTAGTATTACATTTGCAAAAGTATTTAATAATAATGAATAAGAATAATAGTCCATATACAGCAGCATTGACAGGTGGAGGCTTTCTTTTTGAAGAAACTCTCACCCTGTTGCCTTTACTTCAAGCAGAGAATAGTGAAGAACTGCTCCAAGAAGAGAAGATTAACAACAATCTGCTGCATATAAATGCTGAACGTTCTCGTTCTAAGGCCATACTGGAAATAAAACGTAGGTATCAATCCATGCCTCTTTCATTCTGGGATGACTTCAAGGAAATGAGCGATAGTGACAAGGTCATTGCTCTATTCTATGTGATACTCAAAACATACAAGATAAGTTTCGACTTCCATGTGAATGTAACCATGCGCAAATGGAACAGCATATCAAAAAGCATAGACAAGGAAGACCTCATGATGGAGTTCAATGAAATCTCTGCTAAAGACGAGTTTGTTGACTCATGGAGTGACTCTACAAAGGGAAAGGTGGCAAGTGCATATCTCACAATACTCAGAAAGGTTGGAATGCTGACCAATGACAACCGGCTCCATTCCCTGGCCTGCAGCAATTACTACTACTACTTGGCGATGGGAGAGCCATGGTTTTTGGAAGCCTGCCTTCTGCAGCCATACGAAATAGATAACATAAAGAAATCAATGTGATATGACGATAAAAGAACTTGATGACAAACTGAACAGCCATGGTTTTCAGGACACGGAGAACGGCGACCTGTTCTACAACTTCTTCATCTACCAATATCCGGCAGAGAAGGAGTACGACATCCGTCGGCAGATACAGGAGTTCAAGGCGAATCTCATTCGCCCCGTCAACTATGTGGATGTGCTTACGCTGAATCTGTTTGAGGAGTTTTGCAACTTTCTCGACCAAAAGAAGTTCCTGCGCCATCCGTCCATGCTGAAATACCAGTTGGAGAAAGAGCAGGCAGATCCGTCAAAGGCAAAGAACACCCAGGACACGCTGACCCGTAATGCCCATTCTCCAGAGTTCGTGCAGTACATTCACAGGCGTATCATCGACCATATCACTATCAAGGATCAATACCGTCGTCCATACGTTTTCCTGTATGGCATCGGCAGTATGTTCCCCAATCTGAGAGTCAACGAATTTCTTGCTCTCTATGAGGACTATAACGATACGGGTAAGTATAAGATTATCGTCTTCTACCCAGGTCATCGTGACCAAAACTCTTTCCGTCTGTTTGATACGCTCCCAGACAATCACACATATCGTGCAACACTACTTATCAATGAGTAACTTATGAAACTGAAAGATTTATATAGCAAGCCAATCAACCGTGCTGTCAATCCTGCCGTCAGTGCTACCAAGTTTGACCCTGAGACAGAACGGATAGAAATACAGGAATACGTGTTTACGGATGAGATTATCAATGGTCTCTTCCGCATACTCGATGCCATCAAGAACAACAAGCCATACGACCACGTGGGAATATGGATTGACGGTTACTATGGTTCGGGTAAGTCTCACTTCCTGAAATACCTCGACTACTGTATCACTCCATCAACCCGTGAGGATGCAGTCTCTCGTCTGCTCCATGCTGTAAAAGCCATCGACCCACTCGACGATAAGCACAACCTCAATTTCGATTACGACGAGTTGCTCTCCATCGCCAACTGGCTGAAGCGTGCCACTATTGACACCTGCATCTTCAACCTCGAAACCAGCTACGACAACTCTACAGACAAGAAGAAGGCTTTCCTTCATGTATTCTGGAATGAGTTCAACGGCAAGCGTGGCTTCAATAAGTTCAACATCACCCTGGCACAGAATCTGGAAAAACCTCTTGCCGAGAAGGGCGTATTCGAAGCCTTCAAGGAACGCATTGCTGAGGAAGGTGGCGACTGGAACGACCCAGGTATGGCTGCCGACCTTATCGACAACGAGCTGGATTGGGTTCTTGATATTGCCAAGGAGCTTGCCCCTACCCTTTCTGTAGATAGCATCCGTGAGCGCATCATCAAGCGAGACACCAATATGAGCATCGACCGCTTCGGTATGGAACTGGCTTCCTATCTGAAAGATAAGGGCGATGACTACCGTCTTATTCTCCTTGCCGATGAGGTGAGCCAGTTCATCAACAAGGAGCGTGACCGCTATCTCAACCTCCAGGAGATTATCACCAAACTCTCTGAGGCTTGCGACAACAAGGTATGGGTGGCTTGTACTGCCCAGCAAGACCTTTCTGAGATAATGGACGACTGTCATATTGCAGAAGAGAAGGATAAAGAAGGCAAGATTAAGGGACGCTTCGAAGTGAAGGTTTCTCTGAAAGGTACACAGCCAGAGGTGATTACCCAGAAGCGTATTCTCGACAAGAAAGAGGAAGTGAAGCCAGAGCTTGCGGCACTCTACAACAAATATAAGGCAGGTTTCGACCTTCAGTTCAAGCTGCCAACATCATATAGTAGCTACGAATCACAAGACGATTTCGTAGACTACTACCCTTTCGTGCCTTATCAGTTCAAGCTGATTATGCAGGTGTTCAACTCGTTCCTCAACCTCGGCTATGTTGCCAAGGAGGTGAAGGGCAACGAGCGAAGCATCATCAAGGTAATCCACTCTACAGCCAAGACGAATGCAGATGCAGAGCTGGGTAAGTTCATTTCTTTCGACGAGTTGTATAACAACATGTTCGAGGAGGGATTGCAGGCCCGAGGACAGAAGGCTGTGGATAATGCTTTGCGCATGGCTCGCACTTACCAGACCGACCGCCCCGAGCACACCCGCCTGGCAGTACGTGTAGCCAACGTGCTCTTCATGATCTGCAATATCTCGCAGACCGACCAGCTGGTCTTCCCTGCAACATTGGATAATGTAACCTCACTCCTCATCAACGACATGGAGACTCCTCGCCTCAACATCAAGAACGAGGTAGAGAAGGTGATTGAGTTCCTTTGCGACAACAACATCATACGTCGTGAGCAGGGCAAGCAGGGTGCTCCCGAGACCTACGCCTTCTATAGTGAAGAAGAAATGAAGATGGCCCAGCTCATACAGAGCCAGGTGGTTGACAACAACACGCAGGCTGAGCAGCTGAAGGAAATCTTCAACCGCTACATCACAGCCCTCCGCAACAAGGAGCAGTATAAGACACGCTCGTTCTCCGTGGGTCTCACCATCAAGCAGCGCACCTTCCTCAGCAACAATCCTGATGTGCAGGTAGAGTTTGTGATGGATGCCGATTATGAAAGTGCCGAACTGTTGGCTTTGCAGAACAGCAATTCCAACCGCATGGTTTACTATCTTGGTCCACAGTATCGCGACAACAAACGCCTTTACAATGCCTTCTACTGGTATTGCCAGGCCAACCGCTACATGGCTACTCCGGTAACAAGCGAGGACAACAAAAAGACACGTGACGAGTTTGAGAAACGTGCCAACGAACTTTACGATGGAATCATCAGAAAGGAGTTTGAGAAGATTCTCGACACCTGTCCTATCATCTCCGGCCTCAGCGTGATAGATGAAGCCGAACTGGGACAGAAGCGTGGCAACGACCGCTATCGCATAGCTATGGACAAGCATCTGTCGGGCATATACACTAAGGCAAGCCTCGTAGACTATCCAAGCATGCCTCGCACCACGGAGCAGCTCAAGAAGGCTATCCTTCGCAATGTCAACCCTGGCGATTATGACGGAATGAATGCCGTGCTTACCGATGCAGAGCATGAAGTGGAGATTTATCTCAATAAGCAGTTTGCTGAAGTAAACGTTTCTGATGTGCTTGCCAAGTTTGCAAAGGCACCATACGGATGGGACAACATCTGCACGCTCTATATTATTAATGAGTTGGTACGTCGCCACAATCGTGACTACTCTTACGCCAACAATCCGAATGTGGAGACATCAACGGTTGCCGCCCGCATCGTCAGCGAATCCAGCAAGTTCACATTGCGTCAGGCTAAGGTCATCTCTCCGCAGGTAATCCAGAACTTTACCAATGCCTGGAAAGAGATTTTCGGTATTTCTGCCGCACCTACTTCTACAGACAGCACCCAGCTCTTCCGTGCCTGCCGAGACATAGAAAGCGACCGCAGCCTTGCCAAGTTCATCAAGGGCTATAAAGATATTGAGCAGCAGATAGCAGGATACCAGTTCTGCCAGCCTATCCGTGAGGCCATCGACCTCTTCGAATCATGGCTCAACGAGCGTGACCCGCTGAAGTTCTTCAACCTCGTCATTGCAGCTAAGGATGAAGCAAAGGAGCTCATTGACAAGTGCAAGGAGGTGGCGCAGTTCACTCACGACCAGCTTGATACATACAAGCAGCTCGTTCGGTTCCAGGACGACAATCTCTACAACTTCACCTTCGTACCCCTGGAGATGCAGGGTGCTGTCACCGATTTCATCAAGCTGAAGGACGACCCATGGCCAATATCTGGTCTTCGTGGTTACATCAAGCTGCAACGCCAGTTATCAGGCATTCTTGAAGGTGTGCGCGACAATCTGCGCAGCGAAGTGCGCAACGCCTATACCGAAACCTTCCGTCAGCTACGCCATATATGCGAGAAGAACAATGTGGATGTTAACATTCTTGCAAAGGAAGAAATTACCATCCAGCTGAAGACCTCCCCATCCAACATCCTTCAGCTCAAAAACAATCTGAGCACGGACGAGTTTTATCAGGAGCAGGTGGTTAAAATTCTTGCCGCCACTAAGGATGATGAAAATGACGATGAAAAGAAGGTAAAGAACATAACGCTCAACACCAAGACATCGCATCCTCTCAAAACTACTGCCGACATAGACGATTATCTCAGTCGTCTGCGCACGCAACTGATGAAAGCTATAGAAAATGGCGACAGCGTGATGGTAGTTAAGTAATGTATAATGTATAATTAATAATTTGCACTTTGGACACAAACAGAATCAAACGCTTCGCCACCGAAGCACGAAATATATTGAAAGCCGGTATTGCTGCCAAGATTACTACGCTTGGCTTCGACAAGAACGGCAACGTGGCTGAGGCGAACAAGCCTCAGCTCATGCAGGGCGGTTCGCTATGGAACGAGCAGCTGCAGACAGAGGGCTTCTACTACCAGTGGATGGCCCTCTACAATCGTATTAAGCAGATTGGCATCAAAGACGTGTACGAGGAAGCTGCCTACACATGGTTCAACCGCCTCTGCGCCATCCGCATCCTGCAGAAGAACAACCTCTGCTCGCCCGTTCTTGCCTATGCCGATGCAGCTCGCACTCCCGTTATCGTGGATGAAGCCCGACAGGGACACCTCCCGCAGATGAAGGAAGAGATGCGCCAGCGACTCGTCGAGCTCCTCGACGACGACACTAAGGTGACAGAGCAGTTTGCCATCCTTATCACGGCTTGGTGTCACGACAACCCTATCATCAGCAAGTGTTTCGGCGGCATTGCCGACTACACCGAGTTGCTCCTGCCCAACAACATTCTGGCAGAAAACGGCTTCGTTGACCAGATAAATAATACGGAGTTTATCACCGACGACGACTTCCACTCACCTGAGCTTATAGGATGGCTTTACCAGTTCTATATCTCTGAGCGCAAGGATGAGGTGTTTGCCAAGAAGGGCAAGTTCGAGGCTGACGAGATTCCTGCAGCCACCCAGATTTTCACCCCTAACTGGATTGTGAAGTACATGGTGCAGAACACCGTGGGCAGAATCTATCTGGACAATAATCCATACGAAACGCAGCTGCAAAAGAAGTGGCAGTATTTGGTTGAACCTTCAGAAAAGCAAAGCAATGATACAATCTTGAAGTACAACGAATTAGAGGATTTAAAGGTAGCAGACCTTGCGTGCGGTTCGGGCCATATTCTCAACGAATGTTTCGACCTCCTCTATGACCTTTATATTGCTGAAGGCTATGGCAGAGGAGAGGCTGTGGAGAATATCTTCCGCCACAACCTCACGGGTATCGACCTCGACACCCGTGCCAAGCAGTTGAGCCAGTTTGCCCTCCTGCTGAAGGCTTGTCAGAAGGATGCAGCCTTTGCCGATGCGCATTGCATGCCTAATGTGCTTACCATGCCTGTATGCGACAGCTATACGATAAAGGATACTTTAGGTCATTTCGTTTGTGCCTACCATTTGGATTGGATCAATGTAGATAGAAAAGAGTTGGAGGATGCCTTCGACCTCATGAAGTACGCTGACTCTTTGGGCAGCATCATGCGATTCGAAATAAGCCAGGATACTCGTGAGCACTTGGTTGAGGCAGTGAATGCTTATGACGCTGAGCCAAAATATGCAGAGGCTTTCACAAATCTGATAGATGGATTTCGCTTGATTCTCGCCCTAACGGAAAATTATCATGCGCTGGTGATGAATCCGCCGTATATGGGTGGTGGTAAGATGAATTCCGTATTAAGCAAATATGTAAAGGACTATTACGAAGAGGGTAAAGCCGACCTCTTCTCTGTATTCATGCAGATGGGCATGGAGCGTCTTGTTGATGGCGGCAAAATGGCGCAAATCAATATGCAGAGTTGGATGTTCCTCAGTTCGTTTGAGAAGCTGCGCAAGCAATTCTTGGCCCTCTATAATATCGACAACATGCTCCATCTTGGTCCTCGCACATTCGATGAACTTTCGGGCGAAGTGGTACAGAACACAGCTTTTGTACTCAGCAAGCATGAGCCAACTGAACAAGGTGGCACATACTATCGCCTTGTTGAAGGCAAGAACTGTGCGGACAATGAACGTTTGTTCTTGTCGCATATAAATGATAATGAAGATGGCAACCGTATTTATTATCCTAATGTGGAGCAGAAAAATTTTGAGAAGATTCCTGGTTGTCCTATTGGGTATTGGCTTACAGAGCAAACCTATAATTGTTTCAGATACAATCCATTGTCTGCTTTAGTGGATGCAAGGCAGGGAATGGCAACGACCAATAATGATCGTTTCTTAAGAGAATGGTATGAAGTGACCTATTTAAAAATAGGTTTTAACAAAGATTCTGAAGATGCAACAAAATCGCAATGGAAATGGTTTCCATACAATAAAGGAGGCTCTTTCAGAAAGTGGTATGGAAATAACGAATTAGTTATCAATTTCTATAATAAGGGGAAAGAAATATGTGATTATATAGATTCGCATTCTAAAGTTAATCATAAAGGGCGTGTTATAAATCGTGATAAATATTTTTTGCCTAATATAACATGGTCAGCATTAAGTAAAAGGATTTCGTTGCGATATACTCCCAAGGGATCCATTTTCGACACCAAGGGGCAATGTATATTCTCCTCTACAGATGGTCTGAAAGAACAGATTATGGCATATTTAAATTCTACTGTTGCAGAATCTTTCTTGAAAGTGTTAGCACCTACTTTAGATTTTAATTGTGGAGTTATAGCACAAATGCCTTATAATCAAGCAACAGTAGATAGGGATATAATTAATAGTTGTATATCCATCAGCAAATCCGACTGGGATGCCCACGAAACCTCCTGGGATTTCCAGCGCAACGAGCTTCTATCCATCGATACCGACACCTACATGGAGAACATCAATTACGAGATAGAGAAGCATTTCGAGGAAACGGGCGAACATATCTGCATCGACCCTGCTGCCCCAAAGTTAGGCAGCTTGGAATGGCGTATGGAGCAATACAAGACGAAGTGGGAGCGCAAGTTTATGCAGCTGCATAAAAACGAGGAAGAGCTCAACCGCCAGTTCATCGACATCTACGGCTTGCAGGACGAACTGACTCCCGACGTTCCACTTAGCGAAATCACTATCCTTCAGCAAGGTGAAATCTCGATTGAGTGAGAGCAGAGCCAAGCTCGCTTGAGCTATGCCGAACGAAGAGAGATTTGGCGAAGCCAAATTAATAATTAATAATTACTAATTAAAAAAATGCCGAGAAAAGAATATACATCACTACCAACCAACTATCCCTTATGCGAGCATAGCGGTTGCCCCATGGCAGCCACTTGCTTGCACCAGATAGCCTATGCCGAAATGCTAAAGACCGACGAATATCTGCGCCTTATCAACCCCGCCCGATGCACGCAGGATGCCGCCTGTGCCTATTATCGCAGCAACAGTCCGGTGGTCTACGCCCGTGGCTTCACAAACTTCCAGCGACGCATGTTCCCCGACCAATACGCCCGTTTCATGGCTATCTGCATCAACCATTGGAGCCGCAACCCTTACTTCGAGCGTCGCCGTGGCGCACGCCTCATACCGCAAAGTGAGCAGCAGTTCATACTGAAAGCCTTGAAAGCGGTAGGTATGACGGAAGAAATGAAGTTCGACGCCTACGAGGAAGCCATCAACTGGTACGACTAACGTATAGTAATCTCAGCGCAATACTCGAGTAATCTACCCACTGTACTGCAGTAATCTACCCACTGTACTGCAGTAATCTCGCACAAGTACTGGGATAAAATCTCAACATACGAACAAAGAAAGCAATGAAACAAGAGATAAAAGACATCATGCAGCGTTTGCTTAAACGCCATAAGGAGTTGGGCATAACAGAACAGATAGACTATGAAAAGTTCTATCTGTACTCTATCATTACTCATAGTACAGCCATAGAAGGCAGCACTGTGACAGAGGTGGAAGCACAGTTACTCTTCGACGAAGGAATTACGGCAAAAGGAAAGCCAATGATAGAACAGCTGATGAACCTCGATCTGAAAGCTGCTTACGACTATGGTCGTATTTGGATCAAGCGACATGAGGACATCACCATAGAATCTCTTGTTGCTCTTGCAGCAAAAGTAATGGCTCGTACTGGCGGTGAATACAATTCGTTAGGCGGAAGCTTTGATGCTTCGAAAGGAGAGCTTCGCAAACTGAATGTAACAGCTGGTGCCGGTGGACGGTCGTATATGAACTGGATGAAGGTGCCAATGAAACTGAAGGAGTTTTGTGAGGAACTTAATAAACGTCGCAAAGAAATAGACACGACAGACGAATTGTCTATATACGAACTGAGTTTCTGGGCGCACTACCTTCTTGTAACCATCCATCCATGGGCTGACGGTAACGGCAGAACAAGCCGTCTGCTTATGAACCTTCTGCAAATGGAATATGATGTGTTGCCAACAAAGGTATATAAGGAAGATAAAGCTGAATACATCCAAGCGCTCATTGACACCAGAGAAGCTGAGGACACAGACATCTTCATCAACTGTATGGCGAAACTGCATTGCGAACATCTGCAGCAAGATATCGACCAATTCCTTATATCAACATCAGATGAGATGGTCGATAAAACGGCAATTCAGCAAGAAATGGTCGATAAATGGTCGATAAAACCAACTTTAGCAGGGAAACTGGCCGATATTATAGCTTTTATGGACGACAAAGAAGAAATCAGGACCGAACAAATTGTCACACAATTGGGTCTGACTGAAACCACAGCCAAACGATATCTGCGCCAACTGACAGAGTTCGGTTACTTGGAAGCTCATGGAGGCAACAGAAACAAGTCGTATACAAAAAAGAAAGTGAAAGAATAAACGTTCAATATACATAGAATATAGTTATGGCAAACAATAACAACACTCAACATATCGTATGGCACGATGATGCCATTATCAAGCAACTCATCAGCTATGCCGTAGGCTGTATGCTCGGACGCTACCGCCTCGACAAGCCTGGGCTGCACATCGCCCACCCAAACCCAACTGACGAGGAGACAGCTCCTTACGAATATAATGGTGAGCAATGGGAAATAGACGACGACGGCATCATGCCGCTCATGCCAAACGACTGTGGCTTCTCCGACAACGCCTCTGTGCGCTTTGCCGACTTCATGCGTGTGTCGTTAGGCAATGAGGAGCATGTGGAGAACCTCAACTATGTGGAGCAATGCCTCGGCAAGACCGTGGAGCAATACTTCGTGAAGGACTTCTGGAAGGATCATAAGAAGATGTATCAGAACCGCCCTATCTACTGGCTCTTCTCATCAAAGAAGGGAGCCTTCCAGGTCATTGCCTACATGCATCGCATGAATGCCTACACCGCAGAACGAGTGCGCTCGAAATATCTCCTCCCTTACATCGAACACCTGGAGTCAGAAATCGACAAGCTCGATGCTCGCCATGCCGAACTCTCCACCAAAGAGACCAAGCAGCTGCAAACTCTGCAGAAGCAACTCGACGAGTGCCGTGAGTATCATGAGCGCCTGCAAGTAGTAGCCGAGCAAGCCATCAGCTTCGACCTCGATGATGGTGTGGTAGTGAATTACGCCAAGTTCGGAGATATTTTACAGAAAATAAAATAGAGCACCTACTTTCATGGTACAAGATAGAATATACAACTACTTCGAGCGCAATCCACAACTTCATGTGCTCTTCATCTTCGACAGGATGAACATCATCCAGAACGAACTGGATGAGATGAAGGAGTGGAATGACGACTATATATATAAGGTGTTTGATGGTGCGTGGTTCAATGCCAAATATGCCATCGAGAACGATTGGAAGGACAAGCATGTGGTTCTGCTCTTCCCGGAACAGGTTTATCCTCATACAGAGGAACAGCAGCTCAGTTTCCACCTACTCGACATGCTGAAAGCCAACATGGAATATAAGGAAGAAGACTACGCCAGCTACATGCAGCAGTATAATCTTCCTGAGAAATTCCGTAGTTTCGTGAAGAAGAACATTGGCGAAATCATGTCGTCTAAGGTAAGCAACATTCTTAATGGACATATTGACAGTACATCGTTCAGCGAGGATATGGTTTGCCGTGCCTTCATTTCCAATTATCTTGGCGAGAAGAAGCTGCAGGAATGGGAACAGCTCATTATCAAGATGATTATTCTGGATGGAATAGCAGAAGAGAAAAAACGTACTGATTTCTGGTATAAGCTCAGCAAGAATTTTGATGCTTCAAAGGCATTATCAGAAAAGTTGGATAAGCTCTTTGGCTTAACTCCTAACTTTAACGCTGCCATCAAGATGAAAAATGTGGCTGAGAGTTTGAAGTACAATAGCATCACTCAGCTTTTAGACGCAGTACCGGGAGACACCTATAAGCAGTACAAGATCTGCAATTCTGTAGTGCTTGACCAGGTGAACAAAATCTATGAGTTGGGTACACACGACCGCCAACTTTCAGAAAAGTTCGCCCAGGCTATGAATATATTGGCTGCAGACATCAAGGAAGAGGAAATCATCAATATCTATGGTATTGATGCCAACTACTACTATCTTACAGAGTCGCTCTGCTGGCCAATTCTGAAAGAGATTGTAGAAGAAAAGCTGATGGCAGACCCGGAGCAGGTGAACGACCGCATGCGTGAGTTGTCATTGAAACTTCCTGTAGATAGTGACATTCAGATTGTAATCCGCTTTATAGAGCAGTCGGCTTTATACTATGCTCAGGTAAGAGGTCTTGGTACACTGAAACTCAACAGCACCAAGGAGTATATAGAAAAATATACAGAAGAGTTCTATCTTGTAGATCTCTACTATCGTCGTACACTGGAAGCATACCACGAGCTGATTACAAAGGAGAATCCTATCGAACAGACATTAAGTGATGCCAAGCGTCAGTTGGACTTGGAATATGCCAAGATTACTAATGTACTAAACCTCGAATGGCTGACATGCGTCGGGGAAAAAGGCGCATGGTTTACTGAAACCGGATTAAAGCGTCAGGAGGATTTCTACAAGAATGAGTCAGATACCAGCGTGAAGCAGGTTGTCATCGTATGCGATGCGCTGAGATATGAGGTAGCAAAGGAACTGATGCAGGAACTGGCAAAGGAAAAGCATATAGCTACAATAGATGCATATCAGGCAATGCTCCCTACGGAAACCAAGTATTGCAAGCCTGCCCTCCTCCCCCATCACTCGCTGGAACTGAATGGCACAGATATGATGGTGGATGGAACCCTGCTGACAACTACTGAACAGCGGACTGCCCATTTGGGCAAATATCGGGAAGGAGCCATCTGCATGCGCTATGAAGACGTGATGAACGGCGACGCACAATCCATGCGTGAACTCTTTAAACGTCCATTGGTGTATATTTTCTATGATACGATAGATGAAGCCGGACATTCACAAAGTCCGTTCGAGGTTATCGGTGCTTGCAGAAAAGCCATTGAGCAACTGACTGTACTGGTAAAACGTCTGCATGCAACATGGAATGTAACAAATGTACTTCTTACAGCAGATCATGGATTCCTCTATAATGATATGAAGTTTGAAGATAAGGACAAGCATAGCATTACAGACTCTGCTATAGAGAAAAAGACAAGATATTATCTTACAGATAGCAACGATACTTTTGAGGATATTGTAAAATTCCCTCTTGACAAGGTATCTTCTATCAAGAGTACCACGCCGTTGCAGGTTGCGGTACCTATCGGAACTAACCGCCTGGCTGCACCAGGTGGCTACAATTTTGCTCATGGTGGCGCTTCACTCCAGGAAATGATTATTCCTATTATTAAAAGCGTGCGTAAGAAAACAAACAAGACAGAAAAGGTGGGCGTTGCTCTGATGAGCCACAACCTGAATATGGTGAGCAGTCGATTGAAGTTCCAGATGATACAGTCGGAAGCTGTAAGTATGACCGTGATTGAGCGCAAGGTGGTTTGCTGTATTTATAATGGTGACGATCCTGTAACCCAGGAAAAGGAAGTGACAATGAATAGCACCGATGCAACGAATTTGAACAATCGTGTGTTTGAAGTGACACTCAATCTGAATAAATCTGTCAATGCAAGTATGTTACAGCTTAGAATCTACGATGTGGATGACAAACTGAACCCACTTGTGCGTGAGACAGTGAAGAATAATACAATGATAGAACAAGATTTTTAATAATTTACAATTTATAATTTATAATTATGGAGAGTAAGTTGGAAAACAAGATACTGAATGCCTTTATAGGCAAGGTGGTAAGAAAGGATTTGGCTTTCCTCGTGAAGGGCGGCCTGCCTGTTCCTACATACGTGTTGGAATACCTGCTGGGGCAGTATTGCGCCAGTGATGATGAAGAAATCATCAACGAAGGTTTGGAAAAGGTAAAACAAGTTATCCAAAACAACTATGTTCACCGTGCTGAAGCAGAATCGGTAAAAGGTATCATACGTGAGAATGGCAGACATCGTATCATCGACAAAGTAACCGTTGTGCTCAACGAGAAGAACGATGAGTACCAGGCTACATTTGCCAACCTGGGATTGACTGGAGTACCTATCGGTACAGACTACGTGCGTAAGAATCCAAAACTGCTCAGCGGCAATGGAGTTTGGTGCATCGTAACCATCGGTTATATCAGTGGTGAAAGCGTCAAGGTAAGATGGGAAATCCAGACATTGAAGCCTATCCAGATTTCAAATATCGACCTGAAGGAATATATCGACCAACGTAAGAACTTCACAACAGAGGAATGGATTGACTTCCTGATGCACACTGTGGGTCTGAACCCTGACGCTATGAACCGCCGTGAGAAGTTCATCACGCTGGCTCGTCTTCTCCCTCATGTGGAGAACAACTTCAATTTCATGGAATTGGGTCCAAAGGGAACAGGTAAGTCTCATGTATTCCAGGAACTGTCTCCTTATGGCGTGCTTGTCAGTGGTGGTGACGTAACCTCAGCCCGACTTTTCGTGAAAATCCAGGGAAACAAGGAGATTCTCGGACTGGTTGGCTATTGGGATGTTGTGGCATGGGACGAGTTTGAACAGCAGAAAGGCCGTAATGTGGATGCAGTACTCATCGACACGATGCAGAACTATCTTGCCAACAAGTCGTTCAACCGTGGTAAGGGAACCCACGAGGCAAGTGCATCCATGTCTTTCGTAGGTAATACGAAGCATACTGTGCCATATATGTTGAAGAACAGCCATCTGTTTGAGAGCATTCCTACATCATTCATCAAGGGTGCGTTCCTCGACCGTATCCATCTCTACAATCCTGGTTGGGAAATCAAGATGTTAAAGAAGAACAGTTTCTCCAAAGGATATGGTCTTATTACTGACTACATTGCTGCCGTACTTCACGAAATGCGCAATGATGACAGAACAGCTGTACTGAATGACTATGCGAAGTTCGACGGTTCACTTTCAGAGCGTGACCATCTTGCCATACGCAAGACTTTCTCTGGCATGATGAAACTTATCTATCCTGATGGTAAGATGACAGACCAAGAGGCTTATGAGTTGGTTGACTTTGCTGCCGAAGGTCGTAAACGTGTGAAGGATCAGCTTTATGTTATTGATGAAACTTTCATGGCAGAGCCTGCAAAGTTCAAGTACATCAACTTGAAAACAGGTTTTGAAGTAAGCATTGAGACATTGGAACGAGTAAGCAATCAAATCGTAGAACATACAACGACTGAAGATCATACAGAAGAAGCAGAAACTTCCACAGAAAACAATGTGACATCTACAGTAGTTGCCAATGCAGAGGGAGGTTCGAATCAGCATCCGACCAAACGTCCACGCATTCCTATTCTACAAGAAAAGAGTATGTCATTCAGAATGGGACAAACAGGCGTAAGTTATGAGAAGTTATTTGCACCTTATATGAGAGAAGCAAAAGAAATAACCGTTGAAGATCCATATATACGTGCTTCATGGCAAATCAAGAACTTCATGGAGTTTGCTCTGATGCTTATCAACACACGTCCTGTGGATGACTTGAAACTGAACCTTTTCACTAATGAAGAGGAAGATAAGATTCCAGACTTGATTGACAAGCTTGATGACATCAAGGACGACCTTGCTTCTTATGGCATTGAGTTTACATACAAGTTCAGAGACTTCCATGACAGATGTATCAAAACAGATACAGGATGGACAATTACACTTGGACGTGGTCTTGACATGTTTGAAAAATATAGTCCCTACTCTATTGCATCATCAAAACAGGACATGCGTAAGTGTAAGGAGTTTACTGCGACATTCATGAAGACTAAAAATGCATAAAGACTAAGATTATTCAAATAAAAAATGCAGGTAGTGTTTATTCTATCTGCATTGAATCTTTGAAAACAAATAGTTTGAAGAAAAAGATGGCAATGACTATTGATACAACAAACCTCTGTTCACATCTTCAGAAGAAGTTGTTTGAACCTGAGGGAGTATATTATCCTATCTGGCAAGCCATGCAGAATGATGAGGAGTTGACTGCCGTAGTTCGCTCACGACAGCTTCATATATATCGTAATGGAAAGAAGATTCTCATTCTCGCTGGCAAGGTTCAGCCTAAGATTATCAGAGAGGATAAACTGAATGAATTGATAATAATAAAATAAAGAACGAAGCTTATGATTTTTCCAGAAATATATTCTGCAACAGGCAGGGAGGCTTGCCAATGCAATCGCACTCCCCAGGAATCTTATCAGAGGATTT
>ERZ1026858.7-NODE-7-length-123696-cov-49.155644_pt1 | contig 123696 bp, 116 predicted proteins | sample MGYA00380159_ERZ1026858 | MGnify/ENA primary metagenome ERZ1026858 (study PRJEB33269, sample SAMEA4719795) | human gut metagenome | biome: human-associated habitat; feature: organic feature; material: feces | place: Cameroon | collected 2013-10 ...
GAAAGGGCAAAAGCTTTCAATTTCAAAGCTTTTGCCCTTTCAGGGCGACTTTTTTGTATCTGTTCTAAAACCCAGGGCGATGCCCTGGGCTAGGAGCTTTTGGGCTTTCAGCCCGTTTCAACCGTACAGTTCGTTATTTTTTAGCCTCAATGATCTCTTCAGCCCGCTTCAGCGCCTTGCTGATATGATCAGTGATGTTCTCCTTGCCGAGCATATTGTAGAAGCCCGCCTTCTCCAACTGGGCGTTTACCTTTTCGCAGACACCGGAGAGAACCACCTGGATATCCTCCTTCTGACTCATCTCGCAGAGATTCGTGAGGTTGTGAATACCCGTAGAATCAACAAACGGAACCTTGCGCATGCGAATCACACGAACCTCAGGACGGTCGCCGAACGCAGCCATCACCTCCTCAAACTTATTACCCGCTCCGAAGAAGAACGGACCGTTGATCTCGTAAACCTCCACACCCTTCGGAATCGTATAGTGCTCCAGGTTGGTAGAAAGGAAGTCATACTCCTTGTTCAAGTCAATCTCATCCTCTGTGATAGCAGTTACATCGGTAGTCTCGCTCATTCGCTTCATGAAGAGCAGACAGGCGATGATCAGACCCACCTCGATGGCAACGGTCAGGTCGAAGATGATGGTCAGGAAGAAGGTAATCAGGAGCACGGTAACGTCGCTCTTAGGATTCTTCATCAGACCCAGGAAGCTTCTCCAGCCACTCATACCATAGGAAACCACAACCAGTACACCTGCCAGACAAGCCATAGGAATATACTTGGCGAGCGGCATCAGGAAGAGGAAGATGAGCAACAGTACTACAGCGTGGATGATACCTGCGACAGGAGTCTTACCGCCGTTGTTGATGTTGGTCATTGTGCGGGCGATGGCACCTGTAGCAGGAATTCCGCCGAAGAGTGGGGAAGCGATGTTCGCCAGACCCTGGGCAATCAACTCAGTATTAGAGTCGTGGTGGTCGCTGATGACACCGTCGGCAACGGTAGCAGAGAGCAGACTCTCGATGGCACCGAGGATGGCGATGGTGATGGCAGGAGATACCAGACTCTTGATGGTTTCCCAGTTCATTTCTGGAACCTGGGCAGCAGGCAACTCGTTGCTGATAGAGAAACGGTCGCCGATGGTCTCGATGCTCTCTACGCCGGCAAACTGCTTGAGCAGCAGCGCCACAACGGTCATCAGGATGATGGCGATGAGCGATCCCGGAATCTTCTTGCTGAACTTAGGAGTGATGGCGATGACCACCACGCTAACCACACCGATGAGGGCACACCAAGGGTCGATGGTGTCGAAACTCTGGAAATAAACACCCCATTTCTCCAGGAAGTCAGAAGGATTGGAAGCCAATGTCAAACCGAAGAGATCCTTGATCTGAGTGGTGAAGATGGTTACGGCGATACCGCTGGTGAAACCTACCACGATAGGATAAGGGATGTACTTGATGATGGTACCGAGTCGGAGCAGCCCGAAGAGCACCAGAAAGAGACCTGCCATCAGCGTTGCGATGGTCAATCCCTCGAATCCATACTTCTGGATGATGCCGTAGATGATGACGATGAATGCTCCTGTAGGTCCGCCGATCTGCACTTTGCTTCCGCCGAAGATGGAGATGATGAGACCCGCTACGATGGCTGTGATGATACCCTTTTCGGGTGTCACGCCAGAAGCGATACCGAATGCGATGGCCAGAGGCAGGGCTACGATACCAACGATGATACCTGCCATGAGGTCAGACATGAATGTTTTCTTGTTGTAATTCTTCAAGCAAGAAAACAAACTCGACTTAATTGCTATTGCCTTCATTTAAAAAGTTTTGTTATATAAATTAATGTGATTTTGCTTCGTTATCCGAAAATCGAGTGCAAAGGTACAACTATTATTTCATATAACAAAATCTTTTTTAATGTTTTTTAATTACTGCAGCTGAGTCATGTGATAACCCAGTCTCTTCAGCTCCATGGCAGCGCCCATCAGATACATTTGATGTAAAGCTGCAATGAAACCACGGAAAGCAGCCTCTGTACCAGGCTCATATCCCTGGTGGATGAGCAGGGTATAGGTGCGTGCGGCACACTCTGCTACGATGGTAGAAGTAGCCTTGTGCTCGTTCTCGTCGAGCAGCAGAACCTGGTCGAGAATATAGTCATCCATGTGGTCGAAATCGATGCGGTCTCTGAGGTATTCATAAAGATTATCTACCTTACCATACAGCTCCCAGTCCTCGTCCCAGTATTTGGCGATGGCCATGCCTACAAACATAATCCATCCCAGAGCCACGGTAGGGTATTTGCTGAACTCGCGCATGGCATCAGGCAGATAGCTTTCGCCTATCTTAGCCCACTGTTCCTCAATATCTGGAGCATCCGGAAGCTGCTCGTCAACGCGCTGTCTGCCAGTAAGGTACATACTCAGATCCTGCTTGAAGATCTCTTCTATTCTTTTGCTTTTATTTTCCATATTATTTAATGTTTATTTTGTCTCTAACTGTTATTGAAGGTACAAAGGTAAAACAAAAAACTCAGATAATGCCCGATTTTTACAAGTTTTAATGCTTTGTTCATCCCTGAGATAACTCTGTGTAATCTGATGGATAGATGAATAAAAATGGGTGAAATGGGGGGGGCAGTGAGATGATTCAAAAAATGAACCAAAATGGACCAGTTATCTTTATTTTTCATAGAATCATTCCGAATATTGCTTAATTCTTTAGTAGATAGTAAGTTGTAATACTCCGTTAGATGATGTTCCTTGAATAAAATGCAAAAACTCTGAAATATTCGCTAAAATTTTAACACATTATATTTGGTCAGATACATTATTTTTTGTACTTTTGCATCAGATTCTGCATCTCTTAGTAAGAGGTCAACAGAAATCTCGAATTAAGAAACAGATAAAATGGCTTTCTAAGGCGCAATCAATATGAATAATATGTTGCAGTACCCTAGCTACGCTGTATCAGTGATGCAGCCAGCAGAAAGACATAAAAGTGTTGACGATTAGTGGAAGTTAGTCTATTGGTTTTCAATGCTGTGATACATATCACAACCCCTTATAGTCCGGGAAGAGTCATCTTTTCAGGGGAAGCAGAGCTATATACTTTCCACAATATCGATTAATGAATTTTAGCATTTTACCTATGCCAGTATTAACAGTCAATCATTTCATCAGATATGTGGTTTATAGTACAGACCGATGTGTCCGGAGAGAATAAATCCATTGAATTCTTAAAGGAGCATTACCCGGAAGTCATCTCCGACTATTACTTTCCTTTGGGTAGGAAGACCATTCCTGCCGAAGATGGTAGCGAGAAGGTGCGTTTCGTACCCATCCTTTCAGGTCTCTTCTTTATCCGGATAGAAAATAAGAAAGCACTGGAGCGCATCCTTTCCCATAACGGCTATTTCCGGTATCAGGGCTATGACTTTGATATCAAAACCGGGGAAACGGTAGAGCGTACCTTCTTTGCCAAGGCTCGACTGCTCTGCGCAGATAGAGAGAATTACTCCCTGGACGAGATTATCGACCTCGCCCGCATCCCGAATGCGGATATGGAGCGCTTCATCTATTATAATGAGCAGATAGCTGAAAATATCCAGGGACTGAGCATCGTAGATAAGCGGTATGATGATCTCATCCTCGAGAATGATACCATCCGCATCCTCAACGGACCGTTGAAGGGTTGGGTAGGCGTGGTGAAGCAGATCAAGAAGAATGGCAAGAAAGACCGCCACCTTCTGGTACGTTTCGGAAACAACCGCTGCCTCAACATCTCCAATATCCGCCAGTATGATATCCGGGTAGAACACGAGGCAACCCGGGGAGCCAAGTCGGAAGCGGTAGGCGTATGGCGTGCTATCGACCAGCTCATCGGTTATCTCCAGTTCCGGTATCCGGCAGAAAATGCTGCAGCCACCCTGCGTCGTCTCTTTGAGGATTACCAGAAGAAACTGACCTGCCATCGTGGCAGTCATCAGACAGACAAGGCATATAGCATTAAGAAATCAACATTAGAAGCTGCCCAGAAGAAGGAAGTGCTCGATCATATCGACGAGGCGATGCATCCCAACTTCCGCATCCTCGCGGGTTATTTCAAGACCGATAATGCTACTATCCGTGAAGGATTGAAGGAACTCATCCCCGATGTCCTGCTCCGTCCTTTTCTTACGCCTAGTACCGACATCCCGATTCCGCAGGATCAGGAATATACCGTGTTTCAGCATAATGGCATCGTTGAGCTGGTTATCCGCTGCCATCTGCAGGAATACTTCAGGGGTAAGAATTATGAGGCAGATAAATACAATCCCGTCTTCGATGAGGATTATGAGTATGATGCCCATATCGCCCTGTTGCCGACAGATGAGGGTAAGGTGAAGGCAATCACCTCATGGGGTGCTTTCTACGACCGGTATGCCATGCTGGATGAGGAAGATCACCGGAAGTTCCTCCTCGATCTGGAAATCAAGAAGTATCCTCGTCTCCTGCGTCTGCTTACTCAGGGCAGATACAGATTTGAGAAAGTCCATCAGATAGGAGGTTTCTCTCTCGATATGGATATTCCCTATACGGAGGATATCCAGGAGATGGCACGGCAGGCAATCGCCCAGCTGGCATCCGGTGATGAACCGGGCTTCTTGTCCCAGACCACGGCAGCTGCCGTAGAGATGTGGCAGGGCGCCCGACTCCTGATGTGGCGCCAGTTGCTTCAGCGTTATGTCCTCCTCCATAAGGTACCGGTAGCAGATCTTCCAAGTGTCATTGTCTCCGACACAGGGTTGGAGGAGAAGTTCAGGCTTCAGGAGGGTAAGCTCCAGATAGGAGAGGTTGCCCAGGCACTTCTGGAACGCCAGCAGCAGATTACTGCCTATCTGGAAAAAGGACAGTTGCAGCAGGCAGCCATCCGCTTCCTGGCAATGACGAAGGTCGTCTCTGTCCATTTTGCCAAGGATGAGCTTTACAACTATATCACAGACGACTTCAATCCCAATGATACCTGTACATCGCTTTTTGACACGATAGTTCAGAAAACAGGAAAACACAGGAATGTAGTCAACTATCTGTATAAGGGAATGGTAGAGCTGCAGCAGGAAGATGCATGGACGTATTTCAAATACCCATCCTTCCTCAAGAAAGCAAAAGATGTGTATAATAAGATAAGAACTAACTAGATAATAGTGATCTTTAATAATAACAAGAAAAGATATAAGTTTATGAGTCAGCAGAATAATCAGAACGAACCAAACAAGACTCCTTCAAATGGGATGCTGCACAAGATGAAAGTATCCCTCTTTGTCAACCGATTGACAAACTGGTATTTCTCTAAGAACGCCCTCCCATATTGGTGTATCCTGGCATTGGATAGCCTTGCTATCCTCTTTGCAGGAATTGTCGCTACTTATATTGCCGAAGGTGGAAATGCTCTGGCAAATCATTTCTGGGGCTATTTCGTCACATTCGTGTGTACCCTTCCTCTCTTCATGGTAGGAATGCGAATCTTCCATACCTATTTCGGCATCATGCGCTATTCATCGTTCGTTGATCTGTTGCGTATTTCCGCAGCCCTGGTCTTGGGTTGCCTCTTCAATTGTCTTCTCCTTCTGGTATTGCCGGATGGTTACCTCTATAAGATTTCGTTAGAAGGTATCATCGTGATGCTCTTCATCTCGATGTGTGAGATGTGGATGATGCGTGTCATCGTCAAATACATGTACGATTCTACCTTTGCCGTGGATATCCGTACCCCTGTATTTATCCTGGGTGTTCGTCAGGGTGGTATTTCTCTGGCTAAGTCTATGCGCAATGCTCATCCTTCCCAGTATGTTGTCAAGGGCTTTACTACCATCGAGGAAGATGTGGTAGGTAGATATCTGTTGGGTTGTGAGGTGTTCCTATACGATGAGAAGCTGATTTCCATCATGCACAGCATGAATGTCAAGACCCTCTTCATCAGCCCACTGGTCACAGATCAGTTCCTGGAGATGCAGGATATGATAGACAAGCTTACCGCTGCCGGCATCAAGATTATGATGATGCCAAAGGCACAGTGGTGGGACGGCAAGTCAAACATCCGTCATCAGATGATGCGCGAGGTGGATATCGAAGACCTCCTGCCACGAGATAAGATTGAGGTGGATATGGATGCCATCGGCAAGCTCCTCAATGGTCGCACCATTCTGATTACAGGTGCAGCCGGAAGTATCGGTTCCGAGATGGTGAAGCAGATTGCCGTTTACCATCCAGCCCGCCTGGTGCTGGTAGATGAGGCAGAGACTCCTATGCACGATGTCCGTCTCTTTATGAACAAGAACTATCCTGATATCCCATGCCAGACCATCGTTACCAGCATCACCAATGCTACCCGTATGGAGCATATCTTCTCAGCCTATCATCCAGACTATGTATTCCATGCTGCAGCCTATAAGCACGTGCCGATGATGGAGGACAATCCGTCAGAAGCCGTACAGAATAATATATATGGTACGCGCGTGATAGCCGACATGGCTGTGAAGTACGGTACCAAGAAGTTTGTGATGATCTCAACCGACAAGGCTGTGAACCCAACCAATGTGATGGGATGCAGCAAGCGAATCTGCGAGATTTATTGCCAGTCGTTGAACAAGGCGATAGTAGATGGCAAGGTCAAGGGAGTCACCCAGTTTGTTACTACCCGTTTCGGTAATGTCTTGGGCAGCAACGGTTCCGTTATTCCAATCTTCAAGAAGCAGATTGCGATGGGCGGTCCTATCACCGTCACCCATCCAGACATCATCCGTTTCTTCATGCTCATTCCTGAGGCATGTAAGTTGGTATTGGAGGCTGGTACCATGGGTAAGGGAGGCGAGATTTTCGTCTTCGATATGGGCAAGCCGGTCCGCATCGCCGACCTGGCAAAGCGTATGATAGCCCTCTCGGGTGTAGATGGCATCGATATCAAGTACGTAGGATTGCGAGATGGCGAGAAGCTCTACGAGGAAGTCTTGAACGACAAGGAGGCAACGGTCCCAACCCATCATCCAAAGATCATGGTAGCCAAGGTTCGTGAGTATCCATACGAGTTGGCGTGCCAGAACGAGCAGGAACTCTACGATCTCTCCTTCACCTACGATGATATGGCAGTAGTGAAGAAGATGAAGCAGATTGTTCCAGAGTACAAGAGTCAGCACTCGAAGTACGCCCAGCTTGATGCATAGCGGTTCCGAGCACCGGAGGGCGGTTACATCCCGAGAACAATATTAAGGTGTAATGGTTATGGCAATAGCTTCATTTTCTTAGAAAAAATCTATTGTCTTTAAAAGAAAGGAATTATTATGGTTGATGTAATTAAGATAGCATCTTATATCAGTCAGCGTTACGAGTATCAGTATGGTGCTCGTATTGACGAGATGAAGTTGCAAATTCTTCTTTATTTTATGCAGCGTGAGAGTATAGTTCGGACAGAGAGTCCTCTGTTTGAATCAATATTTTATGCTCATTCATTTGGACCATATCTTCCCGAAGTTCATGCCGCTTACGTTTCTGATTCGTTGCATGATATTCTGCCGTCAAGCTTTCTTGAAGAATATAGGCCCGTTTTCGATAGTGTTTTCGAGCTGCTATCAACAAAGAAAACAAGAAGTTTATGCAATCTTGTCCATGGCGAAGATTCTTGGAAGCACGCCATGATGAAAGGTGAGGGTACTCCAATGGATATCCAAGACATCAAAAAAGATGCCACCCGTTTCCGGATAAGACGTTTCTTGTTAAGCAACTTGGAGCAATTCCATAAACCGATTTACGTATGAAGATAACTGAATCACAATTGGATTTGCTAAGGAGTTTAAAGTGTGAGCGGCTCTCGTCAAATCAGAATTAGAGGAGAAAAGGAAACAATTCTTTGAAGATTTTAATGAGTGGTTATCCCATCCTCGGAGGTATAATCATATAGCAAGTCATCCCTCTGCGGTCCCATCCCGCAAAACTTGGCGCAGACCTCTGATGGTCCGCCAACCACATGTACACAAGTGACATTAAAATAATGTAATTATGAGAACGTTCAATTATAGTGAAATACAAAACACTCCAGTTTGGAATGAAGTAAAGAATTGGAGTGAAGATCGCAAAAATGCCCTCATAACATTGTTATATTCAACGATGAATGGTATCAATCCTTATGAGGCTCCAGAAGAAAAAGTACAGGCATTTGTAAATGATATGCCTCATGAGATTTTAGAAATGGCATCAGAGTATGCCATTAGACAAAGTCGTTCAGGCAGAGGTACGTCTCATACTCAAGCAATTGAAAAAATTAAGGAACAAAGAGGATGGAAATAATATGGTCTGATATAGCGCTTCATCAACTAAATGAAGTCTTAGACTATGTAGAAGAACATTTTGGCTCTTCTGTTGCCTGCAAAACCTTAGATAATATAAATATTAAGGTAGAGCGTCTTTTGCTCTTTCCGGAATCAGGAACTCCCGACTATAGCTATTCTTCAAAGATATTAAATGACAACGTTCTGATTAGGCATTTGGATATTGGACCAAATATTGTGTATTATAATGTTGATGGAGAAATTATCAATATAATGGTTATAGCCCATTATAAGCAGTCAACTGTAACGGTAGTAAAGATGATAAAGCGTTGGGTAGAGCATAAGATTGAACTTTAACTGTATTCAAACCTTCCCCTTGCGGTCCCATCCCGCAAAATCTGGCGCAGACCTCTGATGGTCCGCTAACCATAGAGTGTAGCGGTTCCGAGCACCGGAGGGCGGTTACATCCCCGCTTCCTGAGGTTTCTGTCCCTTTGAAGGGGAACCGAAGGGGTCGTAAAGACTATTGAAGAGGGGCTTGGGGAGAAAGTGGAGCTCTCCTTGCAGGAGAGACGGAGAGGTAGAAAAACTTTTACCAAAAAAGGAGATATAATTATGGATACAATAGCAATAAATAGCAATATATATAAGGGAGCAGAAAGTTACGCTAAGATGCATAATATGAGTGTGACTGCTGCAATAGAAAAGGCGATTTTATTGTTTCTGCAAAAGGTGCAGCCTAAGCAGAAACCAATGGAAACCGCCGAGTTCAAGGATGCTTTGTCTTATGTAAAGACATTGAAAGCAACTGGTGGACGCCCTATACCTGCTGATGAAAACAGTTTAGAAGCGTTGGTTGATACGAAATATGCCTTATGAGAGCTTTTATAGATACTTTGTGGTAGTTTTTTTTAATATAGGAGGATTAAATATGATTGAAATTAAAGAAACATTAGTTATTCCAAATGCAGAAACTTTGGCTGCAATGAAAGAGGCTGAGAGCGGACACGATGCTGGTGTCGTTCGAGTAGATAGCCTAGAGAGTTTCATGGCATCACTATAATACTTATATTTGCATAAAAAATCAATTATGAATACAGCTACATATACATTAGATGTCCCTACAACCGACATCTCACTTTTCAAGTCATTGATTAAGAAATTCGGTTGGGTTGCAAAAAAGCAAAAAGCCCCTAAAGGTTGTAGATTAGACAAGGCATTAGAAGCAGCAAAGAATGAAAAGCTCTTTGCTACTAATGATTTGGATGAATTAATGAAGAGTCTTGCAGAATGATGAAATATACTGTTAAGTATTCAACTTTGTTTAAAAAGTCATTTAAGAAATGTATGAAACGAGGTTGTTCTGAGGACAAATTTCGTAAGACCATTTCTATTTTGGCAGAAACAGGAACCTTGCCACCAGAATATAAGCCACATCCTTTAAAGTTAAACTATAAAGGATGTATGGAATGTCATATAACATCAGATTGGCTTTTAGTTTGGAAACAAAATGATAAAGAATTGATTCTGATTTTAACCGACACCGGTACGCATAGTGACATTTTTGGTTGGTAGCCTCATTAGACGGTTTATCAAAGCAAAATGTGTTCGAATAGCAAACCTTCCCCTTGCGGTCCCAGCCCGTAAAATCTGGCGCAGACCTCTGATGGTCCGCCAACCCAAGAGCGTAGCGGTTCCGAGCACCGAGTAGGGCGGTTACAACCCTAATCCCTATGGTAGGGATTTAGGGCTTGGGTATAGGGTAAGGACCCTCCCGCTGGGGAGGGACAGGTGGGGCATATATAGCACAGTAGGGCGGTTACATCCTTCCTTCTGAGGTTTCTGTCCCCTATAAGGGGAACCGAAGGGATCGTAAAGACCATTGAACGGAGGAATTCGAAAAATATTATTATTATGGCGAATCAACTGAAATATGCTTTTCGACTGACGCATATTGATAATATACAATATATTATGAGTCATGGCTTGGTGCGTTCAGTATCAACGCTGCGAGACGAAAACTATGTACCCATAGGTGATGTTCAAGTTATACAGATTAGGAAAGACAGAAAATATCATGGTTATCGCTTAAGTGAGTATATGCCATTTTATTTTGGTCCCCGTTCGCCTATGCTATATGTGATTCAACATGGTTTCAATGGCGTACGTAAGGTGGCTCCTGAGAACATTGTATATTGTGTTGTTCGAATAGAAGATATCATAAAAAACGATGTCAGTTGTATTTTTACAGATGGACACGCATTAAGTTCATTGACTAACTATTATGGTAAAAATGAGCTTTCTATTTTAGACAGTTTCGTCAAATACGACGATGTATATTCTGCTTATTGGAATTCAGAGATGGATATTGACCTAAAAAGGCGTAAGGAAGCAGAATTATTAATCAATGATGACCTTCCTGTACAATATATTCGAGGATTTGTAGTTTATAATGAAACGGCAAAAATACGTCTTATAAACATTGGTGTTGCTGCAGAGTTAATAGTAGTTAAGCCAGGGTTTTATTTTTAATAAGCTGAACTATGATACATTACGTTAAAGGAAATCTATTGGAGAGCGAGGCAGAAGCCTTGGTCAACACGGTAAATACAGTTGGGGTGATGGGTAAGGGTATTGCCTTGCAGTTCAAGGAGGCTTTCCCTGAAAATTTCCGTGTGTATAAAAAAGCTTGTCAGAAAAAAGAGATGCGAATTGGAGACATGCTTATCGTAAAGGATTCAAACTTGACTAGTGGACCAAAGTTAATTGTGAATTTCCCGACAAAGACTCATTGGAGGTTGCCTTCAGAATATTCATATATAAAGCAGGGACTACAATCGCTTCGCAAGGAAATTGAAACCCGTCATATTAGTTCTATTGCAATCCCTCCACTAGGTTCACACAATGGTGGCCTTGATTGGTTGCGTGTTAAACAGATGATAGAGCAATCGCTTTCTTCGATAGACTGCGATATTTATTTGTATGAACCATCAGATGCCATAGTGGAGCGCATGAAAACAGAACGTGTGAAGTTGACGCCAGCTAGAGCTATGCTTCTGCTGATGTTTGCCGATATGAATAGAGAAGGTGAGTTTGCCTCTGTCTTTGCTGCAGAGAAACTGATATATTTTATGCAGCGATATGGAGCAAAGAATTACTTTCGGATAGATTTCAAGCCCTACTATTATGGTCCATATTCCGGAGGAAAGGTGGCACATGTTCTTTATTACATGAATGGAAGCTATGTGAAAGGAATGGGAGGTATGAGTGCACGGCCATTTGACTATATCTGGTTGACGGAGGATGCTGCTGCAGAGGCGCAGAAATATGTAGATAATTATAAGGATAGAAGTTTGCAAGATATTTGCGATAAGGCAATGCACTTTCTCAGAGGCAATTATTCCAATTATTCATTAGAACTGCTCTCCACGGTAGATTATTTGCTGGAGAACAAGCCCGAGTTAAAGGGGTGGGAGAATGCTGATGAAAAAGAAATTGCCGGTTACCTTGAGCATGAGATGAAGGAATGGAGCATTCGTAAAGGCAAGATGTTCAATGCTGCATTCATCAAGATTGCTTTGCAAGAAATAAAGAAATTCTAAAATTTGGAAGAAGGTCTAAATTGTGATAAGCTTTATTCTTTGCAATACCATGCGGTCCCATCCCGCAAAACCTGTCGTAGACCTCTGATGGTCCGCCGCCCCAAGAGTGTAGCGGTTCCGACCACCGGAGGGAGGTTAAACCCCTAATTCCTATGGTAGGGATTTAGGACTTGCGTAGATAGTAACTATGGAAGAAATGAATTTTTTTACAGAAGAAGAAATTCTGGATAAGCATATAGGTAAGATAGGAACCCCTCATAGAAACCAATTTGAAGATGAAATCTATACATTCTTAATTGGTGAGGCAAAAAAGAAAGTAGTAATTTAGCGGTAGTTTTTAAAATATAGGAGGATTAAATATGATAGAAATTAAAGAAACATTAGTTATTAAAAGCGATTCCCCAAAGGTAGCAGATTAATAAGGAGATTACGTTATGAATATAGAAGAAAAAAAGGCAGATTTTATGCGTCGCTTCAAGGCTTCTAGGGAGCGAAAGGCTGAATACATAGCACAAATGGAAAAGCGAATGCGTGATGACTATCGCCGCAGAACCGGTAAGGAAGCAGAATCATTTTGTGTGTTGTAAGAATGAAAAAATTAGATTTAGTCAAGATTAATAGTTGTGCACCATATGCAGTGAAAGAAGATACGCAAGAAGGTGCATATACCTTTATCGCAGATTCAGAAGCTGAGTTTTCAATCGGCTTTATGCCTGATGATTTGATTCAATCCGATAAGTATCGTAATCGATACACAATGGTGACATCTACTTTGTTAGATGAATATGGAATAGACAATGTTGCTTCTGTAATTATCAGAAACGACAATCCTAATCTTGGTAAAGTATTGGCAGAATTTGGAGAAACGATAGAAATGTTTAGCCATAAGCCAAGTATAGGTTAATTAATGCATTTTTCCTCATTCGAGTGGCGACAAGCACAGAGCGATACTGCAATGAGGACCTATTCTGGCGGTCTTAATCTGCAAGTCGTCCCCCAGCGGTCCCATCCCGCAAAATCTGGCGCAGACCTCTGATGGTCCGCCAACCCAAGAGCGTAGCGGTTCCGAGCACCGAGTAGGGCGGTTTTCCTCTTCTTCCCTGAGGGGAGAAGAACGAGATGAGAGGTGGAGCCTTCCTTAACGGTAAGGAAGGACGGGTAGGTTTTCGAACAAATAGCACCGAGTAGGGCGGTTACATCCCTAATTCCTATGGTAGGGATTTAGGGCTTGGGTATAGGGTAAGGACCCTCCCGCAGGGGTTTCTGTCCCCTACAAGGGGAACCGAAAGGGTCGTAAAGACTATTGAAGACAGGTGGGGCAAATATAGCACCGAGTAGGGCGGTTACATCCTTCCTTCAGAGGAGGAAGGCTTGGTTAGAGGTGGAGCTCCCTTTGGCTAAAGGGAGACGGAGGAATTCGAAAAGCTCCCTTTGGTTAAAGGTTTCTGTCCCCTTGAAGGGGAACCGAAGGAATCGTAAAGACTATTGAACGGAGGAATTTGAATAGAAATATGATATTAGGTAGGCGAAGCACGATTAGCGTTGTTTATTAAGCTACTTTTCACTTTTAGTGTGGAGCCTACCTTGCTTAAAACAATAATAAAAACCCATGAAAGGTATAGTGTTAGCAGGAGGTAGTGGTACACGATTGTATCCTATCACCAAAGGAATCAGCAAACAGCTGATACCTATCTTTGATAAACCGATGATATACTATCCTATATCGGTTTTGATGTTGGCAGGTATCCGTGAGATATTGATTATTTCGACGCCTTACGATTTACCTGGTTTCAAACGTCTTCTTGGAGATGGAAGTCAACTAGGAGTTAAGTTTGAATATGCAGAACAGCCTTCACCAGATGGATTGGCTCAGGCTTTCATTATCGGTGAGAAGTTTATTGGTAATGACTCTGCTTGCTTGGTACTTGGAGATAATATTTTCTATGGTGCGGGATTTAACCAGATGTTGCATCAAGCAGTTGTTGATGCCGAGCAAAACAACCAGGCGACAGTCTTTGGTTATCGGGTAGCTGATCCTGAGCGTTATGGTGTAGCTGAGTTTGATGAACAAGGCAATTGCTTAAGTATTGAAGAAAAGCCCGAGCATCCAAAGAGCAATTATGCTGTTGTAGGCTTGTACTTCTATCCAAATAAGGTGGTAGAGGTTGCTAAATATATTAAGCCATCTGCTCGTGGTGAATTGGAAATCACGACAGTAAATCAGGAGTTTTTGAAAGATAAGGAGTTGAAAGTACAGACGATGGCAAGAGGATTTGCCTGGCTAGATACGGGAACTCATAATTCTCTTTCTGAAGCATCCACCTTTATAGAGGTGTTGGAAAAACGACAAGGTCTGAAGGTTGCTTGTTTGGAAGGTATAGCCTACCGCCAAGGATGGATTACTGCAGAGCAATTAAAAGAAAATGCTCAGCTAATGTTGAAGAATGATTATGGCAAGTATTTGCTTACCATTCTTGATGAAAGTGAGGAAACATTAAAACAAAACTTAGAATTTTAATTTGTTTAGATTAAATTATATATATGTAAGTCATCTTTGAAAATGATAGTTTTCACTGATAATGTCTTAAAAGTCAAGAGTTATAGTATGAATTTAAAAAAAATAAGACTGTTATTTTTATTGTTTTCTATAGCGTTGGTTGCTAATGCTGAAGACAATCTTAAGGAATCTCCGTTTTCTGCAAGTTTAGAATTGTCCACGAAGTATATGTGGCGTGGAATAGAATATGGAACAGCTCCAACGGTTTTTCCTATGATAAGTTATAATAATCATGGATTTAACGTTTTTGCAATGGGTGGCTATGCTATTAATGGTAGTCACCAAGAAGTAGATTTAGGAGTTTCTTATTCTACACATGAATTTACATTAGGTATATCCGATTATTATTATCCTTCTTCTGTAGGTGAGAAAGATCAATACTTTAAGTTAAGTAATCGTGAAACTGGACATTGGGTTGAGGCATATGCCACTTGGACTGGGATAAAAATTCCTTTATGGGTAACAGTTTCAACCTATATTTTTGGTGCGGATAAGAATATAGACGGAAAGCAAATGTACTCTTCATACGCTGAAGTTGGTTATACGCATACATTTAAAGCAGATAATAGCATAGCTCTTTGCATAGGAGCCAATCTTAATAAGAGCTTTTATACAGACTACGAAAGCAAAATCAATGTAGTTAATATAAATGCAAAATATAGTACAGCATTTAATTTGGGTAGTTATAAACTTCCTGTCAGTGCTAGCTATGTCCTGAATCCTTATAAAAATAAATCGTATTTTACAATGTCACTATATTTTGGAATCTAATGAAAACAGCCGTAATTCTATCTGCTCGTAAGGATAAGGATACAGAAATACCTTTTCCTTTGAAACCTTATCATGAGAATGTATGTTTGATAGACAGAACTATTGAAGCATTGACAGCACTCAATTATACAAATATTATACTTATTGTCGGAAGTCAAGCTCAAATGTATAAGCGTTATGCTTCAAAAACAGTTAGACTAGTATTGAATTCGGATTACAAGTTTACCTCTTCTATGGGGTCTCTAGCAGTAGCTGCACCTTATATAAAAGAAGATTTTCTATTAGTAGAGGGAGATACTTTCTATGAATACAAAGTCCTAAAAGAGCTCTCGGAGACAACAAATGAAAATTGCTTTGCTATTACTGAGGAATCTGGAAGTGGAGATGAAGCTTTTGTTGAAACCCGGAATGGTTATATAACTAAGATAAGTAAAGATCGCCATCAGATATGCAATTTTGAAGGTGAGTTGTTGGGTATCGTTAAGATATCGAAACACACTTTTGATAGGATGATGAATAAGTGGCAAAAAAGTAATAATCCATATCTTAATTATGAATATTTACTTTTTGATTCTACTGATGTACTTGATCGTCCATATCTTAAGTTTCCGAATTTGATTTGGGGTGATGTTGATAGTGAAGATGATTTTAATAAACTTTGCAATTATATCTATCCAAAACTTCGTCGAAAAGAGAACCCGTTTGATTTTGATAATTTAATCTCATATCTTAAGGTTATTTTCCCTCATGAACAGATAGATAACGAGGTAAAAATAACCCAAATTGGTGGTATGTCAAATAAGAATTTCAAAGTAACGAAGGGTTTGTACGAATATGTTCTTCGTGTTCCAGGTATCGGTGCAGAAGGTATGGTTGTTCGAAGTAATGAGGAGCAGAACTCTTTGCAAGCATGTAAAATGGGTATAAACCCACCTATAAGATATTTTAATGCAGAAACCGGTATCAAACTTGCAGACTTCGTTAAAAACGCAGAGACATTAAATGGTGCTACCATTCAACGTCCAACCAATATGAAAAAAATAGCAAACATATTCCGCACATTGCATTATTCACATATTCGCTTTGGCAATGAATTTAATGTTTTCAAAGAAATACTGAATTATGAATCCTTGCTTATTAAAGCAGGAGGAAAAATGTATGATGGATATGAACCGGTTAGAGAAAAAGTATTTAAATTAGAAGATTATTTAAATCAATTGGGTGTATCTGTAAAGCCATGTCATAATGATTTAGTTGCAGAAAACTTCTTGAAGGCAGAAGATGGAACTATTTATCTGATAGATTGGGAGTATTCTGGAATGAATGATCCTATGTGGGATATTGCTGCTCTATTCCTAGAAAGCAACTTTACAGATGAAAGTCAAGATTATTTTTTGAATCATTATTTTGAGGGTAAGGAACCAAAGAATGCTAGAGAGAAAATCTTGATTTATCAAATCTTGATGGATTATCTTTGGGCTGTTTGGACTTGTATTAAAGAAGCTCAAGGTGACGATTTTGGAACATATGGTATGGATAGATATAAACGTGCCATAGAATATTTAAAGAATATAAACATATAATGAAAGCAAATACATCTGCGCTACTGCGCAAGGGTTATACCACGGGAGTTCTCTCTGGTATGACATGGGGGTTAGATACAGTATTGATTGGTGTAGCTATGGCAATGGCTCCCTTTGTTGAGAATCCTGTTCTTCTTATAGGAGGAACATTTATCTGTAGTATGCTTCATGATGCATTTGCTGCATTATGGATGCTTATAATAATGGCTTCTAAGGGACGATTAAAAGACTTATTACCTGCACTCAAATCAAGGGATGGTTTATTTTGTGCATTGGGAGCTTTATTTGGTGGTCCTCTTGCGATGACTTTCTATATGTTGGCGATTGCTAAAGGAGGTGCGGCACTGACAGCCACAGTTACTGCTTGTTATCCTCTTTTAGGTTCTGCTATGGCAATGGTGATTCTTAAAGAAAAGGTTCGATTAAGAGGATGGCTAGGGTTGCTGATTTGTATCCTTGGCATCATTTATATTGGTTATACACCAGAAAGTGATACTAATGTGAATGTTATTGGTGGTATTATGCTTGCTGCAGTGGCTGCTATAGGATGGGCTACGGAAGGTGTTGTATGTGGTTATGGTATGAAAGCAGGGAATGTGGATCCTCAAATGGCCTTGCTTATTAGAGAATTAACATCAGGTGTATGCTATATAGTGATAGTTGCGCCAATAATGCTTGGTGGCTATGAGCAAATGATGACAGGTACAATGGCGGTTTTTTCTGATACGGTATGTTGGTTAACATTGTTCTTTACAGCTCTCATAGGAATGCTTTCATTCTTCTGTTGGTATACAGCTATAGATTTGATAGGAGCAGCTAAGGCTTTGTGTCTGAATGTTACATATTCTTTTTGGGCAGTAGTATTTACTTTTATTGTTGTAGGAAGTGCTTTGTCTAAGAATATTATTATAGGATCAATTTTGGTTGTTACAGGAGTCACTGTGGCGACATTGGTTTCAAGAAATAAAAAATAAAAAAATATGAATGCTATTATATTGGCGGCAGGTATGGGAACACGTTTACGTCCGTTGACAAACGACAGACCTAAATGTTTGGTTGAAGTGAATGGTGTTCCTATGGTTGAACGCCAAATATGCTTTTTGAAAGATAAAGGTATAGATGATATTACGTTAATTTCTGGTTATAAAGCAGAATCTCTGGATTTCTTAAAAGGTAAATATGGGGTAGATATTGTTTTCAATGATCGGTATAATACATGTAATAACATTAACTCCCTTTATATTGTAAGAGATAGATTTAATGATACTTACGTTATGGAGGGTGATGTTTATATGGATAAGAATATATTGTGTACAGAAATGTCACACTCTACATATTTTGCTAAGAAGAAAAAATATGAAAATGAATGGGGATTGGAAGTTGATGCTGATAATAAACTTGTTAAGATAAACATAGGTGCTGGTGATGGTTTCCTTATGAGCGGTATATCTTTTTGGAAGGCAGATGATTGTGAGAAGATTATAGCTCATATGGAAGATGTATATGCTAATGAAGACTATACTAATCTCTATTGGGATAATATTGTGTTAGATATTTATCCGGAAATGGATATAAATGTAAAGGAGATAGATGGAATTTATGAAATCGATACTCCTGAGGAATTGGATGAAATTCAAAGAATGCTAAATAATAGTAAGTTTTAGTCATTATTGTTAGTTAATAACGAATAATTATATATATCTTATGGATGAGAAAATAATAACAGTAACCTCTCCGTTACTGCCAAATTTGGATGATTTTCACGCTGAACTCCAGAAAATCTGGGACAGCAAGTGGATAACAAATAATGGTGATTATCACAAGAAACTGGAGGCGGCTCTTGCTGAATACCTCAAGGTTCCTTATGTCAGCCTCTTTACAAATGGTACCTTACCGTTACTTACAGCATTGCAGGCTCTTCGTATAACTGGTGAGGTTATTACCACACCTTATAGCTTTGTTGCTACTACTCACAGTATTTGGTGGAATGGCTGCAAGCCTGTCTTCGTAGATATCGATCCTGCCACAGGCAATATAGATCCGAACAAGATAGAAGCTGCTATTACTCCAAGAACAACAGCAATTATGCCAGTCCATGTATATGGCCAGCCATGCGATACAAAGGCAATTCAAGAAATTGCTGATAAGTATGGTTTGAAGGTCATTTATGATGCTGCTCATGCATTCGGTGTAGAAGTAAATGGTGAAGGCATTTTGAATGCAGGAGATATGAGTACTTTGAGTTTCCATGCCACAAAAGTATATAATACTATTGAAGGCGGTGCATTGATTATGCACGATGAGAAAACCAAGAAACGTATCGATTACTTGAAGAACTTTGGTTTCGCCGGAGAAACTGAGGTTGTTGGTCCTGGTATTAATAGTAAGATGGATGAGATGCGTAGTGCATACGGTTTGCTCAACTTGAAGCAGGTTGATGCCGCTATTGAGGCTCGTCATCAGGTGGCAGTTAAGTATCGTGAGGCTTTGCGTAATGTTGAAGGTATAACTTTCTTCGAAGATATTCCTGGCGTTCGTCATAACTATAGTTACTTCCCAATCTTTATTGATGCACAGAAGTATGGTATGACTCGTGATGAGCTTTATATGAAGATGAAGTCTCAGAACGTATTGGGACGCCGTTACTTCTACCCACTGATTAGTGAGTTCTCTACTTATCGTGGATTGGAAAGTGCTGATCCTACTAATTTACCAAATGCTCATAAGATGGCAGATAGTGTAATTTGTTTGCCAATGCATCACGCTTTGAGTGAAGAAGATATTCAGAGAACTTTGGATTGTATCATAAAATAATAATAGAATAATGGCACAGAAGAAAATACTCTTGTTGGGCGGTTCTGCCCAACAAGTGATTGCTATCAAAACTGCCAAGGAACTTGGTTATTATACAGTTTTGTGTGACTATCTGTCTGATAATCCTGGCCAGTATGTAGCAGACAAGTACTATAACGCAAGTACCACAGATGTTGAAGCTGTATATCAGATAGCAAAGGATGAGCAAGTTGATGGAATCCTAGCTTATGCTTCAGATCCTGCTGCTCTTCCAGCTGCGATAGTAGCAGAGCGTTTAGGTCTTCCAACTAATCCTGCAAAGAGCGTTGAGGTCTTGGGCTTGAAATATCCTTGGCGTCAGTTCTTGCATAACAATGGATTTGCTTGTCCTAAGGTTTATTCTTTCCATCCTGATACTACGCTTGAAGATGTCAAAGATAATGCCAAGGACTTCACGTTCCCTATAGTAGTAAAACCAACCGATTCATCTGGCAGCAAAGGTGTCACCATGTTGGAAAGTTGGGATGGTTTGGCACAAGCTATAGCTTGGGCTGATACATATTCACGCAACAAGGTTTTACTTGTTGAGGAATATATACAAAGAGGTTTTCCATCTGTTGTTGGAGGAGATATTTTTGTCTGGGATGGAAAAGTCGTCTTATATGGAGAGATGGAGTGCCTCAGAGACACCCAGAGAAGTCCGCTTATTCCTATTGGAAAGAAAAAGCCTTTGTGTACATCTGAAAAGCAAACTTTCAACATTCATAAGGAATTACAGCGAATTGTGTCTGCTCTTGATATTCGCTTTGGTGAGCTGAATATTGAGATAATCCTTGATAAGAATGACAATGTTCATTTCTTAGAGTTAGGTCCTCGTGCAGGTGGCAATATGATTCCGATTCAGTTGAGCGATGCATATGGTATTGATTTAGTGAAGGCTAATGTTCAAGCTGCAATGGGAGAAAAGCCAGGGTTCTTGGAGCAGCCAGTAAAGTCATTGCCAGGTTGCTATATGCACTATGTTCTCCATAGCTACGAAGCAGGAACTTTCAAGGGTATTGAAATCGATGAAAGTATTGCCAAAAATGTTTATCGTCAGGTAATCTATAAAAAAGAAGGTGATCCTGTAGAAGTATTCGATGGCGCAGGTAAAGCTTTAGGTATTATCTTCCTTCATTTCGACACAGTAGAGCAGATGGAGGATTTTAGTAAGGATTATAACTCGCTTATTAAAGTTGTACTTAAATGAACGAAAAATCAACATCACCTATTGGCGGATATTTTGAATTGGAGTTGCCTTGTTTCCCGGAATATCATGCAAAAGCGATAGCTTTAAATAGTGGTCGTTTTTGCTTAGAGTATATTTTGAGATGTAGGAAATATAAGAAAGTGTATGTTCCCTATTTTACTTGCGATTCTGCAGTTGAACCTATAGTTAAGCTTGGTATTCCATACGAGTTTTATCATATAGATAAAAACTATCGTATCATTGATGATATCATCCTTCAGGAAAATGAAGCCTTGATGTACACCAATTATTGGGGATTGCAAGATGACTATTGTTGGAAGCTTGTAAGCAAGTATAAAAAACAATTGATTCTTGATTATACCCAGGCCTTTTTCTCTAGACCGATAGACGGGATAGACACTTTCTATAGTTGCAGAAAGTTCTTCGGCGTACCGGACGGTGGGTATCTTTATACAGATGCTATAGCAGATTTTGAATTGGAGAAAGATGAGTCTTATACTCGTATGGATTCATTGGTGAAGCGTATTGATTTATCTCCAGAAGCTGGTTATGAAGATTTCCACAGAACGAGTAAGGTATTCCATGATATATCAATTCGTTGTATGTCGAACTTTACCAAGCGAATGATGCAAGGAATAGATTATGGTAGTGTTGCTCAACGCCGTTTGGATAATTATAATGTTTTGTGTAAACATTTAGGTGGCAGACAACTCAATTATGGTGAAGTTCCTATGATATTCCCATTTGAGTCGGAGCAAGGTCAGGAACTTCGTAAGAAACTGATAGAGAACAAGGTCTTTGTAGCAAAATATTGGCCAAATGTTGATGAATGGGCTGGTGAAAAAGCTTTAGAGACTTGGATGGCAAATCATATTCTTCCTTTACCTATCGATCAGAGATATGGAAGAGTAGATATGGTGAGAATTTTAAATATAATCAAAGTATAATCTGCCAAACTTATGGCTGTTTCTAGTCAATAGGTTGACATTTAAGAAAATCTTAAGTATGACTAAACAAAAGAAATTATTGATACTTGGAGGAAGTATACTTGAACTTGAAATTGTTAAGAGAGCTAAAAGTTTAGGATATTTTACAATCATTACTGATAATCACTCGGATTGGAATTTGTCACCTGCAAAGAAATATGCAGACGAGGGATGGAATATTAGTTGGAGCGATATAGACTTATTAGAGCAGCAATGTAAGGCAAGTGGTGTAAATGGAGTCTTGGCTGGTTTTAGTGAATTCCGTGTAGAAAATATGATTAAACTTTGTAAGCGATTAGATCTTCCTTGTTCATTAACTATAGATCAGCTAGCTGTTACACGAGATAAAAAACTGTTTAAAGAAGCGTGTCGAAGGAATAAGATTCCTACAATTCCTGAATATCATATTACAGATAAAGACATTCATTTTCCTGTTATTATCAAACCGGTTGATCGTGCAGGATCGATAGGTATTAATGTTGCTACTAATCAAGTTGAACTAGATGCGTATTATAAAACAGCTCTTGATTTATCTCCTTCTAAAAATGTTATAATTGAAGATTTTATAACAGATGGTATTAAAATAGATGTATATTACTATGTAAAGAATAATGAGGTGTTCTTTTTAGGAAGTAGTGATACAATATTGTGTAAAGGTGAAAAAGGTGCAAAAATCCTTCAGAAAGCATGGCCTTTTAAATCAAAATATGAACAGCAATATTTATCTGATATTGATGGTCGCGTTAGAGATATGTTCAGGAACTTAGACATCAATAATGCCTATGCAACAATGTCTGCTTTTTATTGTAATGGTCAGTTCTATTTCTTTGAGGCTGGTTTTAGGTTAAGCGGTGAACTTTCTTATCATTATTATGAAGCAGTTAGTGGAGTTAACTATCTGGATTCAATGATTAAATTTTCTATGGGAGATGCAGATCATTCTATTTATACTAATTGTTGTAATTTAGACAAAAAAAGTATTGTTCTTAACTATTTTGGTTTAGATGGCAAAATTGCAGAAATAGTTGGACTTGATTATATAAGCAAAATCTCGGGTATATATGCTATTCAGCAATATGTAAATGAGCAAGATGAAGTATGTAATTCTACAAATGTTTTTCGTAAAGTCATGATGATAACTATTGTAACAGATTCTTTTGATAAGTTATTGGATATAGTAGCAACAGTAAACGATAATTTTGATATGAAAGATACTGATGGTAAAAGTTTGATTTATGAAAAAGTAAAACAAAACGAATTACTTGAGTTTTATAGTGAAGTTACAAAATCATAAGAACAAATTTTTTTGTAAATGCAACAAGAATCATTAAAGGATAAAACCATAAAAGGAGTAGGGTGGAGTGCTGCTGATGCTTTGCTTGGACAGGGAGTAACATTTATTGTCGGTTTAGTATTGGCTCGACTCTTATCACCTGATGAATACGGATTGATAGGTATTTGCTTAATCTTTACAACGGTGTTGAATGGCATTGTTGATAGTGGATTTAGCAATGCTTTGATACGTAAGAAGGATGTTACGGATGAAGACTATAATACTATGTTTACGACTAATATGGCTATTAGTATAGTATTATATGTTCTTCTTTTTATAAGTGCTCCTTTTGTTTCAGATTTCTTTCATCGAGTAGAATTAACGGCATTAGTTCGAGTAACCGGACTTGTATTGTTCTGTAATGCTTTATCAATCACTCAAGTTACAATACTTGCAAAAAAAATTGATTTTAAAACCAAGACAAAAGCTTCAATAGTATCTGCTGTAGTTAGTGGTGTGATTGGTATTTTTATGGCGTTTATGGGATATGGGGTTTGGTCTTTGGTTGCCCAACAGCTTTCTAGACAGTTATTATATACTTTATGCTTATGGGTGTTAAATAAATGGTGGCCAAAGTTTACTTTTTATAAGGATAGTTTTAAGTATATGTGGGGATTCGGCTGGAAACTCCTCGCTAGTGGTATCTTGAATAATGTATGGAATCAATTATATCAGGTTGTTATAGGACGCTGCTATACACCTTCAACTCTTGGACACTATACTCGAGCTAATGAATATGCAAATTTGTTTTCGGCTAATCTTACTTCTATTGTTCAGAGGGTTAGCTATCCCGTACTGTCTGTAATGCAAGATGACAAGGAACGTATGGTTATTGGCTATCGTAAGGTTATTAAGGTTACAATGTTTGTTACAACAGTATGTATGATATCATTAGGTGCAGTTGCTGAGCCTATGATATATACTTTGATTGGTACAAAATGGTATGAGGCTGCTACTTATCTTCCGTTAATATGTATATCAATGTCATTGTATCCGTTGCATGCTATTAATCTTAATATACTTCAAGTATTGGGACGGAGTGATATTTTTTTTTATCTAGAGGTACTGAAGAAAATAGTAGGATTGATTCCTATAGCCATTGGTATATTTTGCGGTATTTATTATATGTTATTGGCTTCTATTTTTACAGGTTTTATAAATTTATATCTTAACACTTGGTATACAGGCAAGGCTCTCAATTATACATTTTTGAAACAGCTGCGTGATATTTCTCCGTCATATTTTACTGCATTTGTTATAGCAATAGCTGTATATTTTTTGAAGTATCTTTTGTTACCATATTATATTGTTTTAGTAATTCAGGTATTTATAGGTGTAGTTGTCGGATTGATTGTTAGCGAGCTGTTTAAATTTGAAGAGTATTTAGAGCTTAAAACAATAGTCTTAAAAATAATAAAACGAAAATAAAATGGAATGTTCTAAATATAAAGTGTGTGTGAGATGTTTCACATTTAACCAAGCTAAATTTATTGAAGAAACAATGAATGGCTTTGTTATGCAACAAACTAATTTCCCTTTTATTTGTTGTATTGTTGATGATGCATCTACTGATGGTGAGCAAAATGTGATTAAAAAGTATATGAAATCTAACTTTGCTATGTCTGATTCTTCTATAGCTTATGAAAAGGAGACAGACTATGCTTATATTTTGTTTGCACAGCACAACGAGAATAAATCTTGTTATTTTGCTATTTTATTATTAAAAAACAACCTTTATTCCAAAAAAGAAGGTTATAAGAAATTTCACTATATATCTGAATGGCGTGATAAATCTGAGTATGAGTCTTTGTGCGAAGGTGATGATTATTGGATATGTGCTAATAAGTTGCAGAAACAAGCAGATTTTTTAGATAGTCATCCGGATTATGGATTGGTTCATACAGATTTTGACTTAGTGAAAGGTAAAAGAAATCATGAGGTAATTATCCATGATGATGGCAATTATTGGCCTTATTCCTTGACAGAGGGATTAAATATTGGTACATTGACAACTATGATTAGACTGTCGGTTTTTAAAGTAATCCCCAGATTATATTTAGACCAAAAATGGTTAATGGGGGATAAGCCTATGTGGATAGAAATATCTAGGTATTTTAAAATACATTATATTCCGGAAATAATGGCAAAATATAGGGTTTTGGAAGAATCTGCATCGCATGGAGATATTGAAAAATTAATTGCATTTTTGAATTCGGGGGCAGATATTACGACTTTCTATGCTAACTACTTTGCTGTGCCAATGAAGCCTAAGGAGAAATGGTTATATTATCATGAAACTCTTATGAAATATGCCTGTAGGTTATCGGAAAAGGAATATGCTTTTAAATTCTTGAAAAATGCTCTTAAAAATCGTTGTGTTTCTTTGAAATTACTAATTTGGTATTTGGGAGTCAATTTTAGTTTTGTGAAAAAAATAATTAAAAAACAATTTGGAATGTAATATGGAAGTATATTTTTTAGTTGCTTTTATCCTTACACTTCTATGTATTGGTAAGAGTTCTAAATGGAAATTGGCGATTTCGTTTTTGCTCTTATTGATAATTGGTGGATTTAGAGATGTTTCTGTAGGAACCGATACGAAAAATTATGCTATGTTGTTTGATTCTTATGGAAGTGATGTTTCTATGATGTATCATGCAACAGAGCCGTTGTTTTTGTTAATTCAGTTTCTTGTAGCGAAAATGGGAGGCGGTTATGAAATTATGTTATTCATAATAATGGCCGTTATCTTAGGAACGATACATTTTTACGCACGTTTAGTTAGTAAATCTTCTCTTTATGTAATATTAAGTTTCTTCCTATTATATTTCTATTTTTATTCTTTTAATACAATGAGACAATATATGGGAATGGGATTTTGTCTTATTGCTTATTATTATTTATCTAAAAAGAAGGTCAAGCGTTATTTTTTATTTATATTTATTGCTTTTCTCTTTCATGCAACAGCATTGGTAGGATTATTTGCATATATTTTAAATAAAATGAAGTTGAATAAGAAAAAACAAATTTTGCTTCTTTCCATAACTTTTGTTGTAGGTTTAACGCCGATTGTTCAACAAGGTATGGCATTCACACTTCATTTTTTACCTGATTATTTGTATCAATATATATTGGAAAGTGAAAAAACAGGAACAGGTTTCCCTTTCTCTAGATTTTTATTAACATCTTATGCAATTGCTTTAGTAGCATTGCTAAAGGAAAAAACATTAAATGTAAAATTGTTAATGTTAGGAATCTGCCTGCTTAATTTGTTTGATTTTCAACCTGTAATTGGTCGTATAGCACAATATTTTACTATCATTCAAATTGCTATTATTCCAAACATTCGCGTCCTGATAAAACGTAAGAAAAACGCTAAGGCTTTAAAGATAGCTTCGTTTATTTATATGTTTGTCGTTTGGATATATTTGTTACTAAATAATGTTGCAGAGATTGTACCATATAAGATGAACCCATTTTTTCTTTAATAATTAGTTTAAATAATATATTATGAGCATTTTTGCAAATAAAACCCTCTTGATTACAGGAGGTACAGGTTCATTCGGTAATGCCGTATTGAACAGATTCTTGAGAACAGATATCGGTGAAATCCGTATCTTTAGTCGTGATGAGAAGAAGCAGGATGATATGCGTCATGAGTATCAGGTGAAGTTCCCTGATGTGGCTCATAAGATCAAGTTCTTTATAGGTGACGTTCGTAACTTGCAGAGCTGCCGCAATGCTATGCCTGGTGTTGATTATATCTTCCATGCTGCAGCATTGAAGCAGGTTCCTTCTTGCGAGTTCTTCCCAATGGAGGCTGTACAGACTAACGTTATTGGTACTGATAATGTGTTGACTGCTGCAATAGAAGCTGGCGTTGGTGCTGTTATCTGCCTCTCTACAGATAAGGCTGCTTATCCAATCAACGCAATGGGTATCACCAAGGCTATTGAGGAGAAGATTGCTGTAGCCAAGAGCCGTTACTCTGGCAAGACCAAGATTTGCTGTACACGTTATGGTAACGTGATGTGTTCTCGTGGTTCAGTAATTCCTCTCTGGATTGAACAGATTCGTGGCGGTAACCCTATCACATTGACAGAACCTAAGATGACTCGTTTCATCATGTCTTTGGAAGAGGCCGTTGATCTGGTACTCTTCGCATTCGAGAATGGACATAATGGTGATATTCTCGTTCAGAAGGCACCTGCTTGTACCATCCAGACTCAGGCAGAGGCAGTTTGTGAACTCTTCGGTGGCAAGAAGGAGGATATCAAGGTAATCGGTATCCGTCATGGTGAGAAGATGTACGAGACTCTGTTGACCAAGGAGGAGTGCGCCAAGGCTGTAGATATGGGTAACTTCTATCGTGTACCAGCAGACAACCGTGACTTGAACTATGATAAGTTCTTCCGTGAGGGTGATGCCAAGCGTGTAACCATCGAGGAATTCAACTCAGATAATACCTATCGCCTGAACTTGGAGGAAACCAAGGATAAGATTGCTTCTCTGGAGTATATCCAGCATGAGCTTTCTGGTGAGGGTAACTTCGTTCAGTAATCAAGATAACTTATGAAGATTCTTGTAACAGGTGCAAAAGGTTTTGTCGGTAAAAACCTTTGTGCCGCATTGAATAATATCAAGGATGGAAAAGACAAGACTCGCCCTTCATTGTTAATCGATGAAGTATATGAGTACGATCTCGATTCTACCTTAGAGGAGTTGGACTCCTGGTGTAAGGATTGTGATTTCGTATTCAATCTGGCTGGTGTCAATCGTCCAAAGGATAACTCCGAGTTTATGAAGGGTAACTTTGGCTTTGCCTCTACACTCCTTGATACATTAAAGAAGCATAAGAATACCTGTCCTGTCATGCTCTCCAGCTCACAGCAGGCTTCGCTGACCGGACGCTTCGGCAACAGTGAATATGGAAGAAGTAAGAAAGCAGGCGAAGATTTGTTCCTGGATTATCAGAGTGAGACAGGTGCTAAGGTCCTGGTATATCGTTTCCCGAATCTTTTTGGTAAATGGTGCCGTCCGAACTATAATTCAGCAGTCGCAACATTCTGCAACAACATCGCCAATGATTTGCCTATTCAGGTAAACGATCCTTCTGTAGAACTGGAATTGCTTTATATTGATGACCTCGTAGCCGAGATGCTTGATGCGTTGGAGGAGAAGGAGCATCATTGCGAGTTCGAAGGTTTGGAAGTCGTTGCCGAACCTTTGGGTAAGTACTGCTATTGTCCAATCACGCATAAGGCTACCCTAGGAGAAATCGTAGATTTGATTCATCAGTTTGCAGATCAGCCAAACACCTTATTGATTCCGGAGATACCAAATGGCAGTTTCGCCAAAAAACTCTATTCCACCTATCTCAGTTATCTTCCAAAGGAAAAGGCTATCTTCGACTTGAAGATGAATGTTGATCAGCGTGGTTCCTTCACCGAGTTGGTTCATACCTTGAACTGCGGACAGGTGAGTATCAATATCTCTAAGCCGGGTATCACCAAGGGACAGCATTGGCACAATACCAAGTGGGAACAGTTTATTGTAGTTTCTGGTCATGGTTTGATTCAGCTGCGTAAGGAAGGTACCGATGAGGTGCTCAACTATGAGGTGAGTGGCGATAAGATTCAGAGCGTTATCATGCTTCCTGGATATACACACAACATCATCAATCTTTCAGAAACAGAAGATCTGGTAACCGTGATGTATTGCAATGAAGTCTTTGATAGCAGCAAGCCTGATACATTTTTTGATCCAGTAGAAAAAGATTAATATGGAAAAGCAACCAAAATTTGATTATTCAGATATTAAGTGGCAGGAGAATGGCAAGTTGAAGCTTGTCATCGTAGTAGGTACTCGTCCTGAGATTATCCGTCTTGCAGCCGTTATCAACAAGTGCCGCAAGTACTTTGATGTAATTCTGGCACATACCGGTCAGAACTATGACTATAACCTCAATGGTATTTTCTTCAAGGATTTGAAGCTTGCAGAGCCAGAGGTATATATGGATGCCGTGGGTGATGACTTGGGAGCTACATGTGGTAACATCATCAATTGCTCTTACAAGCTCTTTGCTCAGACTAAGCCTGATGGTGTACTTGTGTTGGGTGATACCAATTCATGCCTGAGCGTGATTGGAGCCAAGCGTCTTCATATCCCAATCTTCCACATGGAAGCAGGTAACCGATGCAAGGACGAGTGTCTTCCTGAAGAAACCAACCGCCGTATCGTGGATATCATCAGTGATGTGAATATGGCATATTCAGAGCATGCCCGTCGTTATCTCGCTGATTGCGGTTTGCCAAAGGAGCGTACCTATGTAACAGGTTCTCCTATGGCAGAGGTTCTGCATCAGAATTTGGATGAGATTGAGGCAAGTGATATCCATGAGCGTTTGGGATTGAAGAAGGGGCATTATATCTTATTGAGTGCTCATCGTGAGGAGAACATTGATACAGAGAAGAACTTTACATCCCTCTTTACTGCAATCAACAAAATGGCAGAAAAGTATGATATGCCTATTCTTTACAGTTGCCATCCGCGTAGCCGTAACCGTTTAGCTTCATCAGGTTTCAAATTGGATGAGCGAGTAATCCAGCATGAGCCTCTTGGCTTCCACGATTACAACTGTCTTCAGATGAATGCCTTTGCGGTAGTATCTGATAGTGGAACTCTTCCAGAGGAGTCTTCTTTCTTCACAAGTGTAGGCCATCCATTCCCAGCTATCTGCATCCGAACATCAACTGAGCGTCCGGAGGCAATTGATAAGGGTGATTTCATCATTGCAGGTATTGATGAGAAGAGTCTTCTTCAGGCAGTTGATACTGCAGTCGAACTCAATAAGGATGGTCAGCTTGGTATCCCGGTACCAGACTATGTAGAGGAGAATGTTTCTACCAAGGTAGTGAAGATTATCCAAAGCTATGTTGGTATTGTAAATAAGATGGTTTGGAGAAAATATTAATTTTATATGTGTTGGTTTAAGTATAATAATATGTTTAAACCAACACTTATTACTTTTTTTTAATTTTGATTCCTATGTCAAGACAAATTAAAGATATTGAAGAAATAAAGAAGATTCAATTAGACATCTTGAAATATGTAGATCATTTTTGTTCTCAGAATAATATCAAATATGCATTAGGTTATGGTACTTTAATTGGGGCTGTAAGACATAAAGGTTTTATTCCTTGGGATGATGATATTGATATTATAATGCGACGAAATGATTACGATCGCTTTATAAAGCTTTTTTCAAAAGAAACAGGCCGATATAAAGTTTGGGCACATAATCTTCAAACAGATTATCCGATACCTTATGCAAAGGTAACTGATGAAAAAACATTAAAACTTGAAGGAACTAATTATTATGTAGAAAGAGGAGTTGATATAGATGTTTTCCCTTTGGACGATCTTCCAAATGACGAAAAAACAGTAGATAAAGTATTTAAGAAATTGAGAATTTTATCTGCTATTTATATTTTGAAGCAAATAAAATATAGCGCAAAGCGAAAATGGTATAAAAATCTCCTATTATGTTTAGGAAGAATTGCTTTCTTTTGGTATCCAATGAAGAAATTGGTTGCCGATATAAGTAATAATGCTCAATCCTATAATGGATGTTTAGGAGATAAATGTGCTCAGTTAGTAGATTTTTCGACGGGAATTAAAGAATTTATGCCTAGATCTTATACTGATTCATTTGTTGAAATGCAATTTGAAGATTGTTACTTTCCTGTGCCAATAGAATATGATGCCTATCTGAGAGGTATATATGGTAATTATATGGAATTACCTCCAAAGGATAAACAAATAACTCATCATTCATTTAATGCGTGGTGGAAAGAGTAAAATTATGCCAAAAGTTTTTCAGATTAATGTGACTGCTAATTGGGGATCTACAGGAAAGATTGCAGAGCAGATTGGATCTTGTGCAATTCAGCATGGATGGGATTCTTATTTAGCTTATGGGAGAATGTCAAATCCTTCAAAGAATAATTTAATTAAAATAGGTAATCAGTTTTATGTATATGAACATTATATCGAAAATAAATTGTTTGATAATGAAGGATTGGCATCTAGATATGCAACCATAAAGTTGATTAATAAAATTAAAGAAATATCTCCAGACATTATTCATCTCCATAATATTCATGATCACTATCTAAATTATAAGATATTATTTAAATTCTTGAATTCTATTTCTATACCTGTAGTTTGGACTTTTCATGATTGTTGGGCTTTTACTGGATCATGTTATTATTTTGATGTCACTCATTGTGATAAATGGCAATCATTATGTGTAAAATGTCCTGCACCAGAAGGATTTTATAGCCAAGCAAAAAGGCATTTCCTTCTTAAAAAAGAACTATATGGTGCAAAAAACAATCTGACCATTGTACCTGTATCTTCATGGATAGAAGGGCTTGTCAGAAAATCTTTTTTATCTAATTGCCATATAGAAACAATCAAAAATGGAATTGATCTAAGCATATTTAAACCTCGTCAAACAGATGTAAGGAACAGATTATCTATAAAAAAAGAAACCTTTGTTGTATTGGGGGTTGCTCTTCCATGGAGTGCAAGAAAAGGCTTGATGGATTTTATTAAATTGGCAACCTATGATAATTTCCAAATCGTATTGGTTGGTGTTAGCAAGGAGCAGAAAAAGATTTTGCCGCCGAATATTATTGCAATAGAAAGAACTAGTAGTGCACAAGAACTGGCAGAATACTATAGTATGGCTGATTTATTTGTGAACCCGACTTATTCTGATAATTATCCAACAACAAATTTAGAGGCATTAGCATGTGGTACACCTGTTATTACATACAATACCGGAGGGTCTCCTGAGGCTATTGATGAGAATACGGGTATGGTTGTGGAGCAGGGAAATGTTGCTTCATTAGCAAAAGCAATTAATCAAGCAATAAATAAGCCATTTTTGTCTGATAATTGTAGAAAAAGGGCAGAACGATATTTTGATAAAGATAAATGTTTTGAGAAATATATTAAATTATACGAAAGATTATTAGGCTAGTTGTTTTTGAAAGTGAAGCATCTTTGCTAGGTTGATATTTTTAAGATACATTCTTGTTAGCAAAGTCTTAATAAGGTTAGTAGATTTTTTATATCATACCCATTATTGAGGTCAACTAATGTAAATATTTGAAACATAATGAATAAGAAAATCTTAATACATTCTTTGATATTTAGTCCTGATGGAGTGAGTACAGCGTATCTTTATAATGATATTGCACTGGCTTTTAAACGGGCAGGATATGACGTTGTGGTACTTTCAACTACACCACACTTTAACATTGTGCCTGAACAGCTTGAGAAACAACCTATGAAATGGGGTATATGGGGGCTTTATAAGAAAAGTCTCTTTGAGGGTATCCCTGTATATCACGTACCGCAGAAAAAATTTAAGAGTACTTTATTGAGATTGATAGGTTTTGTATATTGGCATATTGTATCATTCTTTATTGGTCTCTTTATTAAGAATGTTGATGTGATCGTTTCTCCTTCACCTCCATTAACAATTGGTCGTTTAAATAATTGGCTAGGGAAAATAAAGGGCTGTAAGGTTGTTTACAATGTACAGGAAATCTATCCTGATATTCTGAATAAGCCTGAGACAAGTCTTGTTCATCGTTATCTTCGGGGAATGGAAAAGCGTGTTTATAACAATTCTGCTGCTGTAACTACTATTGATCAGGTTTTCTATGATACTATAGTGGGGCGTTTTGATGATAAGTCTAAACTCCATATCATTCCTAATTTTGTTGATACAGAGCTTTATCATGATGGAGTTTCAACAAAGGAGCTTGATAAGAAATTATTCCCGGAAACGGATAGCATAAAGTTACTGTATGCAGGAAATATTGGTTTTGCTCAAGATTGGGAGCCCCTGATTAGATTGGCAGAAAAAACTCGTGAGCAAAACATAGAGTATTTCCTCATAGGTATGGGTGTGAAGAAGAAATGGGTAGAAGAGCAGAAAACTCTTTTAGGGTTAGATAAACTACATATCTTGGATTATCAACCTCGCCATTTGATGCCTGCAATTCTAGCTTATAGTGACTTGCAATATATTTTTATGACTCCAGAACAGGAGGGAATGGGCTTCCCATCTAAGGTATATACGATTATGGCCTGTGCTCGCCCTTTATTGGTATGTTCTGGTGATAATACCCCTATTGTTAATTTCCTTAAGCCGGTAGGTTGTGCAAAGTTGGTTACTGACCATGATTTGGACAGAAAGACTGATGAAATGGCTAAGTGGCTCTCTACTATTACTAGAGATGATTTGAGGCAGATGGGAGCCAAGGGTGAATCAGTCATAAACCAGTCATACACTAAAGAAAAAGTTACAAAGCAATATGTTGAATTAGTTGATTCAATTTTGAAATAAACAATGATTAGAGTTTTGATTACAGGCGCAGGTTCTTACGTAGGTGAGAGCGTGCGCAAATATATTCTTTCTACATCATCTGATTTCGAGATAGATGCTGTGGATACTATGGGGGATAATTGGAAGAAGGCTGATTACTCTCAATATGATGTGGTTTATCATGTGGCTGGTATTGCGCATGTGAACGCTGATCCCAAGATGGAACCTTTATATTATAAGGTGAATCGCGACTTGACGATTGCTCTTGCTGAGCATGCGAAAGCTGCAGGAGTGAAGCAGTTTATCTTTATGTCGAGCCAGATTGTCTTCCATGAGAGTCAGTCGCTGAAGAGTGAGGTGCTGACCAAGGATACCAAGGAGAATCCTAATGGGTTCTATGGTGATTCTAAGCTCCAGGCTGAGATTGGTCTTCATAAGTTGGAGGATGAGAACTTCAAGGTTTGCATTCTTCGTCCTTGTATGATTTATGGTCCGAATGCAAAGGGTAACTTCCCTAGACTTGCCAAGCTTGCTACGAAAGTTCCTTTATTCCCATGCTGGCATAACAAGCGCTCGATGTTGTATATCGACAATCTCGCTGAGTTTGTGAAGCAGGCTATGCTTAGAGGTTTGAGTGGTACTTTCTATCCTCAGAACAAGGAACAGGCTGATACCGTAGAAATCATTCGCTTCTTTGCGAAGCATGCTGGGCATAAGGTATGGATTAGCCGTATCTTCAATCCGTTTGTATGGCTTGGTTCCTTCGTGCTTCAGCCAATCAACAAAATGTTTGCTACCTACTATTACGACCCATCTATGTCGAAAATGGATTTCGACTATCAGCTGGTCAGCTTTGAGGAAAGCTTGAAGAGGGTAGCGGATAGTTTATAATATGATGATTGTTTAAATAGACTGTTATGAAGATAAAAAGCATAAAGATAGAAAAATTATATGGTAAGTATGATTTTGACTGGGATTTACGCAGTGATATAAATATCATAGCAGGCGATAATGGCTCATATAAAACTACGCTGTTGAATATCATAGCTAGTTTATGTGAGCCTAAAAGCGTACCAGAAAGTTATATCCTTAAGGGAGCTACTTTGGTAATGACAGAAGATATCTCTGTAAAATTCCGTAGCTTTAGGGATAGTTTGCTCAAATTAAAGAAAGATGCTGCCAACGATGAAATGTTGACGGAATTGGTTACGAAATTTCAGGCAGATATTGATGAGAAAAACGAAAAAAATCTTTCTGATCTTACTCTAAACGCTAGTGTCATTGCGATAAAGCAGGGTGAGAGTAAGCTATCTGTTGGCAACTTTAAGAAACTTCGTATATTCGATAAAATATCTACATTTGATGTTCCTGCACTGAAAAATGAAATGAGTAGTGTCTTGGATCAACAATTGGAAGTTCTTGAAAGTGAATATGCATATTATTTGTCAGATCTTTCTAAACAGCTTTCAGATATTATTCACCAAGCTGGAAAAGTTGATATGGAAGATATGAAAAAAATATATGCGCACAATGATATGTTTATTGAGATTGTCAATGAAGCTTTTAAACGTACAAATAAAACTGTTGACACAACGAAAAGTAAATTGCAATTTAAGATAGGGGATGAATTGCTGGAAAGTAATAAGCGTTTATCTTCTGGTGAAAAGCAGTTTATTATCGTCATGCTTACGATTTTGTTGCAGCGTAATCAAGAGAGCATTTTGATTATGGATGAACCTGAAATTTCGATGCACTTGGATTGGCAGAGAAATTTGATTCTGAATATTCAGAAGATGAACCCAAATTGTCAGATTATATTAGCTACGCATTCTCCTGGTATCATTATGGATGGATGGGAACAACTGGTTACTAATATTTCTGATTTGATTTCCGTAAAAGATTAAGTGGTATGAGTGAACTAGGACAGAATTTGACCAGTAGTTGGGTTAGAGCTGCTGGACGATTTGGACATACACCAGAAAAACCTCTTGTTATGTTTTACGTTGAGGGGGATGAGGATGTTCCTTTTTGGAAAGAAATCATTAAGCCTTATCTGGCTAAATATGATATTCAAGTCTGTACAAATAAGGCAGTAAATCCTGATGAAGGAAATGGTAAAACCTTTCTATTGAAAATGTCCGGTTTGGGAACCAATAAAATAGTGGCGGTTGATGCTGATTTCGATTTGCTGATTGATGATTACTCGGACTATACAGAAATGGTTCGGAATCATCCATATGTCATAAACACGACATGGTATTCCTTGGAAAATATTCTAATGCAGAAAGTTAGCTCTATTTCCTTGTTAAAGAAGTTCTCAAGAGTATTCAAAAGCTATTTCGTGAAATATTTGATAGGTGTTTCGAATAAAAGCATAAAGCCAAAAGTTGGTTTCGGCGAAATGTTGCAGAAACTGAACATTCAAAAATTAGCAATTGAAGGTGATTTCTCTGGTATCGTTAATTGTGAAGGAATTGGTGTGCAGGATTCTGCTTCTTTTCAAGAAAAATTTGATAAAATGGGGATTGCTGATGCAGATTTGTGGAAACTTATGCGTGGACATAACCTATGGGATACGATAGTTAAGCCTGTGGAGGAAAAATTGTTGAACTGTAAGATCTATGAGATCATTCAAGAAAACTTAAAGGAAGGCAATCCTATTGATCGACATAAAGCTATGCAGACGTTAGGTATTAACTGTAGCGTGAAAGAATATCTCGATAGATCCTTTTATTATAATCAACTGGAATTAGTTTCTGCTCCTAGGGAAACACAGAATAAGCTTAATCGTCTTTTTTCTTAAGATTCAATTGTTTGGGTATATTTTTAAGTATGGTAACATATATTATTATTTTCGTTCTGCTTCTTATTGCAGAACTTATCTATTTCCGCATTGCGGATAAGTGTAATATCATTGATAAGCCAAATGAAAGATCATCTCACACTTCTATCGTGTTGAGAGGTGGTGGTATCATCTTCCTGATAGGGGCTTGGGTATGGAGTGGATTCTTCGGATTTCCTTATCCTTGGTTTCTGGCTGGTTTGACATTGATTGCAGGTGTCAGCTTTGTGGATGATATCCGCTCTCTGCCTGATAGTGTGAGATTGGTGGCGCAGTTTGCTTCTGCGGCCTTGGCTTTCTATCAGCTTGATATCTTGCATTGGTCGATGTGGTGGGTGGTTATTCTTGCACTTATCGTTTATGTAGGTGCAACGAATGTCATCAACTTCATGGATGGAATCAATGGCATCACTGCAGGTTATTCGCTGGCGGTATTGGTACCATTGGCTTTGGTTAATATGAATGAGGGCTTTGTGGAACAGAGCCTGATTATCTCAACCATCCTTGCTTCATTGGTATTCTGCATTTTCAACTTCCGACCAAAGGGTAAGGCAAAATGCTTTGCCGGTGATGTGGGTTCTATAGGTATCGCCTTTATCATGTTGTTCCTCCTGGGCAACGTCATCATCAAGACGCAGGATGTAACCTGGCTTATCTTCCTATTGGTATATGGTGTAGATGGCTGTCTGACGATAGTTCATCGCATAATGTTGCATGAGAATCTAGGTGAGGCTCATCGTAAGCATGCTTACCAGTTGATGGCAAATGAGTTGAAGGTTGGACACGTGAAGGTGTCTTCCTTGTATATGGTGATGCAGTTGGTGATTTCATTGGGATTCATCTATCTGTGTCCTGATAATGTGGCATACCACTGGATGTATCTTGTGGGTGCATTCTTTGTGTTGTCACTTGCTTATGTGCTTTTCAAGAAGAAGTATTATCATCTTCACGAAGAGTATCTTGCTTCTCTTAAGAAATAAGGATCATGAATACATTGGAAATAAACAAGGATTTTCTGGATTCTCTTTTTGCCAAGGCAAAGGAGAATCCTCGCTTGCGTCATAACTATGATCTTCGTACGAGTGCGGCGGATAAGAGTCAGAGAATGCTCAACGCCTTGCTGCCCGGTACAGAAGTGGCGATCCATCGCCATCCAAACTCATCAGAGAGCGTCATCTGCCTTTGTGGTAGAATGGATGAAGTGATATACGATGAAGTGGTAGCCTATCAGCAGGATGGTGGGGATACCATTAGAAAGGTCTCTTATCAAGAGATCGAGAGAATTCATCTCTGTCCTGAAAATGGGGACTTTGCCTGCCAAGTGCCTAAGGGGGCTTGGCATACGGTTGAGGTCTTTGAACCTAGTGTCATCTTTGAAGCGAAAGATGGAGCGTATGGGATGGATGGAAGTGAAATTCTTCGAACCACCTAGTTTTCTCCTTCCAAGGAGAAATCCATAAGTCTTACTAAGCCTCTCTCTTGCCCAAAGAGAGGGGCTTTTTATTTGGCCATTATGAATGGTTGCGCTCTTTTCTTAGTCGTCTGACCTCTCTGATTTCTTCATTGATTTCATCGAGAGTCATTTCAGGGAATTCGCCTCTTTCTGCCATAGCTCTAATTTCTGCAAATGCAGCTTTTGCTTTTGCAGTTACTTCGTCCTCTTCCAGCAGGGCTTTCTGCTGGTTGTCCTTTCGGATGGTTTCTGATGTCTGTGCCATAAGCTTATCATTATTTACGTTTTACTTTCTGAGTGCAAATATACGGCGTTATGAGGGAGAATCGTGCAGAAGGGCGAATCTTTTAATATAGATTAAGGCTTTTCGACCTGCTCGGTCTTGAGATAAAGGGCACGCAGATTTCGCAGATGACGCAGATTTTGACCTGTTCGGTCTGGGATTTTGCAGATTTCGGGAGATTTTGCTGATGACTTGCAGAATTCTTGCTTTTTTCTTGGTAGTTTCGAAGAAAAAGGGTATATTTGCAATTCAATAAAGGATTATAAATATGGCAAGACTGATCATAAGAAATATAGGACCTATAAAGAATGTGGATATTGAACTGAATAAAGTCAATGTCTTCATTGGCGAGCAAAGTAGTGGAAAGAGTACAATCGCAAAGATTGTAAGTTTCTGCTTATGGCTGGAAAAAACTGTGAACAAGGATGATGTGTTCTTTGGAGAAGGAAAAGAGGCATATCGTCGTTTACAGACTTATCATCATATTCAGTCATATTTTCGTGAGGACTCTGTTATTTGCTATCTTGGTGAAAATCTCGCTTATGCCTATAATTGGCCAGCTGAAGAGCCGATGCCGTATTCTGGATGGGAAATTGTTGATAGTCAGCATTTTTCAGAAAAGGAGTTTTTTTTATACCCTGCTTCTAAGGTGGTTAATCCGAAAGTTATCTATATTCCTGCAGAACGAAATTTCGTTTCTGTGGTTCCTAATCTGCAAAAATATGCCGAGAATGACGATAACTTGATGGATTTCCTGCTAAGTTGGCAAGAAGCAAGGAAAAAGTATTCTACTTCTCATAAACTCACTCTTCTCAATTTGGGTATGGACTTCTACTCTCAAGATGGTGTCTCTAACATGGTGGCTCTTCCAGAAGGTGGGGTAGTTGCCTTGGAGGCTGCTTCAAGTGGATTGCAGAGTATAGTTCCTTTGCTTACTCTGATAGATTGGTTGGCTAAGGGAATCTATCAGGAAAACAAACCGTATTCCTTTGAGGAAATAGAGAAGATCAGACATTTGCTTGATGAAGTAGGGAAGGATTTGTCGCTTAGCGACAATAATAGCTTGAAGGAAAGATTGGCAGGTATCGTAAATGGTAAAATTTATACACATACGCAGTTTGTCATAGAGGAGCCTGAGCAGAATTTATTCCCTACAACCCAGCGTGATTTGGTGTATTACTTGCTGAAGACCATCAATCATGGAAGGAAACACCGCTTGGTGGTTACTACTCATAGCCCTTATATTCTTCATGCTTTCAACAATAGCATGATATTAGGGCAGGTACAAGCTGAATTGCCAGAAGAACTTAAAACGGAGTTGGATTGCAAGGATGCTGCAATCTTACCGGAGTTTGTGAGTGTTTGGCAGATTTCTGATGGCTGTCTTGTTGATATCAAGGATGGTAGGACTAATACGATAGGTAAGCATTATTTCAATGATGTGATGAATGATATATTGGATGATTATTATCTGATGTTGCCTTATATTAAAATTGCAAAATCATGATAGAGAAACTATTGGGTGTATTGCCAGAACATAAGGATTATCTTGATTCTCTTCAGGGTAAGGTGCTCTATGTAGCAGACTGGAAGGATGAGAACAATGGTGGCATTTCTTTTACTGATTATGATGTGGAAAGAGCTGCTGTAAGGTTGCTGAATCCTAGTATGCTATCTGTATTCTGTGATAAGTTCCCCGAAAATGCTCTACCAATAAAGAAGGGGTGCTTTTCACAGCAATGTGAATGTATCTTGTTTCCTCAGGATGAAGCAGAAGATACTGATGACTGGCGGTTGTTTATAGAAACAAAGTATGCTAAAGATGAGGCAAAGGCTCGTGATGAAAGGAATAACTATCCTCAAAAGATGGTTGGGCAAATAGAGGCAACTGTTGAATATTTCAGGAACAAAGGAATTTTGGAAGAAAATCAAGTTGTGTATGCAATAGTTTCTTTTCCAATGTTGGATAATTATAATGCTTGGTTTGATCAAAATTTAATTCATGAAGCATTGGCAAAACATCAAATAATTGTAAGAGCAACAAATCAGGCCAAAATAATGAATAAAAAGATTATTCTACTTTAGTGGTATCTTACTCGGATTACGCACGGAAGTTAGACGGATTAGACCTATGCGGTCTTGGGCTGAAACCACATCGTTTAGGTTCCCACAGATATCACGGATTTCCACAGATTTTTTTGACCTATGCGGTCGGATGAAGGTCACGCAGATGGCGCAGATGACGCAGATCTTGACCTGTTCGGTCTGGGATTTTGCAGATTTCGGGAGATTTTGCTGATGACTTGCAGAATTCTTGCTTTATTCTTGGTGGTTTCGAAGAAAAAGCGTATTTTTGCGGCAGAAGTGTTAAATATAGAAGGAATTGATTATGAGAAGTATGAATAAAATGTCGGCGGAGGATATCGCTAAGCTTAAGGCGGTAGCTTTGTATGTCTTAGACAAATGTGGTGAAACGGATTTCATTCATTTGTTTAAGATTATCTATTTTGCGGAAAGAAATCTCTATGCAAAATATGGTCAACATTTAGTTAAGGATACTTTTATCGCCATGGAACACGGACCGGTTCCCTCTCATCTTTATGATGCCTTGAAATTAATGAATGGCAAGAGAAACAATAAGGATGTCAAAGCTATTAGCGATTCTTTGTTACCTGCTGGTGGGGAATGCGCTTGGTTTTTTGTGAAAGCTGGCGAAAAGCCTGACTTGGACGAATTGAGTAAAGCTGAGATAGAAGCGTTGGATGCTGCCATTGATAAATACAAAGATATGGATACCAAGACTTTGTCTGAGCTATCTCATGATTCTGCCTGGCATGAGGCATGGGATAAGAATCATAATGCTGTTATGACCTCTCTGAATATTGCAAAAGCAGGTGATGCTTCTAATGAGTTTTTAGAGTATCTCCAGGAACAGGAATTTATAGATTCTATTTTGGAGGCTTAGGCTATGGTGAACTTCAAAGAATTGCTGGGAAATAATAATCAGCTTCAAAACTTGCTCCTTGATACAGTTGAGGAAGGTGAAGTTTATCGTCTTTGTATGACAAAAGAAGAAGGTATTATTCCTAAAAATAAAGGAGATGAAGGGAAAAATTAATAAGAATGATTTGGTAGAAATAAAAAAGGCTATTTGTTCTTATGAGAATGTTTCCATGAAGTTGTTGAAACGTTTTGGATTGATGTAACTGGGAAATTTATTGTGATTTTCTTGGTGGTTTCGTAGAAAAAAGCGTAATTTTGGCGGCTGAATGTTGAACTAGAATAAATAGGAGGAAGAATATATGGATACAACAAAGTTAACAAGGGAAGAGGCTCTACGCCGTTGGAATGCTTCTAAGGAAAACAAACGTAAAATGGTGGAGAAACTGGAGAACTTGGTTCGCAAAAGCTGTCTGGAACGTACTGGTAAAGAACCTATAGGGGTAGAAGTATGGTAAGTATTCTTTTACCTTTGCACCCGGAATCACGAAAGTCGATGAGGAACAATAAAAATGAATTTAATATTTAGTCAAATTAAGGTATAGCCTCCATTTGCTTGTGCTGATGGAGGGCTAAATTGCGTATTCTTGTCTCAAAATTAGAAAAATGATGCCGCCGTGCAAAGGTACAACATTTTTTTGAGATATTTTTTATTTAGCCATTATGAATGGTTGCGCTCTTTCCTTAGTCGTCTGACTTCTCTGATTTCTTCATTGATTTCATCGAGAGTCATTTCTGGGAATTCACCTCTTTCTGCCATAGCCCTAATTTCTGCGAATGCTGCTTTTGCTCTTGCAGTTACTTCGTCCTCTTCCAGCTGGGCTTTCTGTGGATTGTCCTTTCGGATGGTTTCTGATGTCTGTACCATAAGCTTATCATTATTAACGTTTTACTTTCTGAGTGCAAATATATGGCAATATGAAGGAGAATCGTGCAGAAGGGCGAATCTTTTAATAAAGATTAATCTTTAAATGGAATCAGAAGCTTTTTTTCGAAAACCTACACGGCTTCCTTACCGTTAAGGAAGGGGTTTCTAAAATCATCCCGTCCTTCTTTACCATTAAAGAAGGCTCCACCTTTCTCACCAAGCCTCTCTTTCCTCAGGAACGAGAGGATGTAACCGCCCTCCGGTGCTCGGAACCGCTACGCTCTAAGGTTGGCGGGGCATCAAAGCCCTGCGCCATATTGCGGGCTGGGACCGCCTGGGGAATAGTAGTTTATAGTTTACTGTTAATAGTTCACAGTTGATTTTGTAGTAATTTGCTGATAACTTGCAGATTTCTTGTGATTTTCTTGGTGGTTTCAAGAAAAAAACGTAATTTTGGCGGCATCTAACATAAAATACAAAGGTATGGAAGGAAATAGATATAAAATAACAGAAGATAATGCTGCGGCTGGTATGGTTGCTGAGCCAACTCCGATCGTAAGGTCTTCTTTGTCTGTTCAGGAAATGAGACATAGTCTTATGGATGCAATATATTCTTCTAAGGATATTGATAAATTATACACCTGCTTAGTTATTCTTAATGGTAAGCCGGTAAATGAATATCGTAGTAAGTATCGTACTAAGACGGATGCAGAACTTTCCGCAGAGTTGTCACAATTCCCATCTTGGGATGAAATGGAACATCCAGATTTGTCGAATATTGATTATCGACAATATAAGCATAAGAAGTCGCCAAGAACAATTAAAGCAATATCAAAATGGCTGTAACTAGAGTAAATCAAGGAGAAATTGTAGAGGTTCCATTTGAATTGCCTGATGGAAGCATCTTACCACACCCTGCATTGGTTATTTCAAATGAGTATTTACAGGATTATGAAGATGGCTTGTTTTATGTTCGTTCTTTGTTACTCATATCATTGACCAGTTTAATGTTGATGAAGTGATGAAACGTAGCAATACGTATTTAAAGGCACGTTACTTTGATTATGTTGTTGATGAAATTATCAAGAATGTAATTGGTGGAAAAGAGGAATAATTGGTTGAGGTACAATGAAGTTTCATTAGATTGTAATATATTACCTTTGCATCCGTAATCAAAACAGTTTGATAATGGAAACAAGGGAATATTTCGAAAAAGTGATGCAGGATTACAACCAAAATCGTAAAGGTCGTAGCTTGCGCAAGTATTGTAAGGAGGAGACAGTGGATTATGACTGGCTCATTGAGTTTAAGAAATCATATCGTTCAAATCAGCTTCAACCAGATGAAAACAAGAAGCTAGGCGAAGGTGAGTTTATCGCTTTGACAGTTGAGGAGAATTTTGTTCCCGAGAAGTTGAATGACATTAATTTTGGCGATTATATAGAAGATATACTCACCCGACTGATGGAGGGGGAGCAAGACTTCATGTCCCTAATCCCATGTAATTATAACTCGAACAAAAAGGTGAATGGCAGGGCTGCCTAATAGGTAGCTCTGGCAATAAAGAGGCGATTGTATAATCGCCTCTTTTTTTTTGTATTAGGCGAACATGTAGATTTCAACTTCGTCCTCTTCCTGCAGGGCTTTCTGCCTTGAGATAAAGGGCACGCAGATTTCGCAGATGGCGCAGATTTTGACCTGTTCGGTTTGGGATTTCGCAGATTTCGGGTATTTCGCTGATAACTTGCAGAATTTTTGTTTTTTTCTTGGTGGTTTCGAAGAAAATGCGTAATTTTGCATCTATAGTTAAACGTTTAAATTATAGGAGGATAGATTATGGTTGTTTATGTTGCAAACCCACTTTATGATGCAGTGTTTAAATACTTGATGGAGGATAATCGTATCGCTAAGACCATTCTGTCAGCATTGTTGAAGAAGAAAGTTATCGATGTGAAGATTCGCAGGAATGAATATGCAAATCTGACTCGTCGTGAATCTATCTCCATGTTCAGAATCGATTTCGCTGCTACTGTTTTAGATGAAGACAATCAGCCACATTTGATGTTGATTGAGCTTCAAAAGACTTGGCTGCCAACTGAGACTTTGCGTTTCCGCCGGTATCTTGCTCTGCAATATAACAACGAGGAGAATATGCGGAAGGAAGAGCATGGAAAGTATGCTATTCCTATGGTTGCAATCTACCTCCTTGGACATTGTGTCGGTGAGATAGAAGAACCTGTTATATATGTCAACCATCATGCTTATAATTATGATGGTAAAAAAGTAGAGGCGGGAATTCCTGATCCTTTTGTTGAGAGTTTGCAGCATGATAGTATCATAGTGCAGATTCCTTTGTTGCATGGTAGGGTTAACAATCGCTTAGAGAAGGTTCTTTGCTTGTTTGACCAGACGAATGTTGCGGATAATAAAAAGGTGATCAAGGTTGATGATAAGCAATTTGAGGGTGACAATGATATGGAATATATTGTTCGTCGTCTTCAATCGGCTGCAGCTGATCCTGATATGAGGTATCAGATGAATGCTGAGGATGAATTCTTTAAAGAATTGGAAGCCAGGGACTCTCTTATTATGGAGAAGGATGGTCAGTTGAAGGAGAAGGATGGTCAGTTGAAGGAGAAGGATGGTCAGTTGAAGGAGAAGGATGGTCAGTTGAAGGAGAAGGATGAGATGCTTCGTAAGATGATTAAGGGAATGCAGGAAAATGGCATGTCGCTTGATGAAATTGCTAAGATGTTGAATAAGACAGTGGATGAAGTAAAACAGATTCTTTAGGTAGTATCTTGTAATTGACAGTTATGAAGATAAAAAGCATAAAGATAGAAAAATTATATGGTAAGTCAGATTATATTAGCTACGCATTCTCCTGGTATCATTATGGATGGATGGGAACAACTGGTTACTAATATTTCTGATTTGATTTCTATTTCTGATTAGATTTTGTATTCGTATATGACAACTTTTTTCGTAAAGGTTTACGAAATATAGATAAAGGCTTTTCGGATGGGAGGCTCCCACAGTTTTTTTTGACCTATGCGGTCATTGAGAGTAGGGTCACGCAGATTTGGCTTTCCCTTCGGCCGCCGATTTTCAATTCGCAGATGACGCAGATTTTGACCTGTTCGGTTTGGGATTTCGCAGATTTCGGGAGATTTTGCTGATGACTTGCAGAATTTTTGCTTTTTTCTTGGTGGTTTAGAGAAAAAAACGTAATTTTGGCGGCAAAAGTTAAACGTTTAATTGAAAATACAATGGGATTGATGAGTTGTGCGATAACGGAAGTATAACTCTTGATACCATCGAGAGCTGGGGTAATGAGCATATACGTACTGCTCTCTGGCGCTCGGAATCGCATGGGATAGGACGCAAGGAACACAGGATATAATCAGAACATGGCATTTGCTGTGCCACGTTTTTACATTAAAAATAAACAAATTAAAACAATATGAAAAAAAACTTTTCGAACACAAAGACTATGAGATTAGTTCTCTCGGTATGTTTTGCTTTGGTGGGATTTTGTGCACAAGATTCCAACCTTTATGCCCAGCCTGCAAGCGGCTGTAAATTAGCTTCACAAACCGTCATTTTGCCCTGTACGGAAGTAGCCAACTTAAACGGCTTGGTTATTCCCTCTAACTTCTTCAAGGAAGCCTGCAATGGAGGAGCTGTTCTTTCGGTTACAACAAAGACTTCCGATACTGGTGCTTCTTACGCAGATGTGAAAGGCATTATTCGTTCTGTTGACCCCGATGCCCCAAACATAGAATGGGAGATTCTGTTGCCAATGAAATGGAATGGAAGAAGTTTGCAATTGGGAGGAGGTGCCAACAACGGTTCCATCCCTAACGTTCATGGCACATCAGCATTCGGAAGCGTGAAACCTTTCGATGCCGGTTATGTGGTCTATGGAGATGATTCCGGACATCAGTCGAGCAGCGGTATGGATGCATCGTTTGCTTCTAACGAGGAGTCTCTGAACAATTATATTCGACAACATCTGATTAAAGCGCATGACGTGATGCGTTATGTGGTGAACCATTTTTATGGACAGGAGCCTGTGTTTAATTATTTTGCTGGTTGCTCTACGGGAGGACGCGAAGCCTTGGAATGCGCCACCACCTACGGCAAGTACTACGATGGCGTTTTTTGCTCACAACCGGCTTCCAACTATGTGCTGGCACGACTGTGGGCGCCGTTCTCTCACAAGCTGTTTACAAAAATTTTGATGCTGATACTTATCCACATTCGGACGGGTATATTGACGAAGAAACCCTCAAGGGCATACAGCAAGATGCTATTTCGCTTTACGACAAATGGGATGGAATAGAAGACGGAATAGTCTGCAACATCTTTGCAGCGCGAAACAACCGAGATAATTTTTTGAACATCATCCGGAAAAAATATCACTTGACAGATGCCCAAATGAATACGATAGATGTATATGCCAATGGCTTCCGTTTGGAGTATGCCATGAAAAACGGAATGAAAACCTACAAAGGGTGTTCTGCCTTAGAAGGTGGCGCGATGGATTTAGGTTCAAGTGAAGTGCCACGTGAACCGCTCGACACCCGATACAATGTGCATCATGGAGACCGCGCCGATGGTATATTCAAGTATTTCTTCACCAAAGATCCGACATGGAAACTGATAGAACATGACTATTTCCATCCTGACGAGAATTTATATCGCATATTGATGGATGCCTCGGCACGCTATGATGCCAACAGCCCGGATTTTGATGATTTTATCTCTCATGGCGGAAAGCTGATATTGTTTTCCGGCTGGATGGATATGTCGATGAGTCCTTGGCAATTGATTGATCAATACAAAGGGTATGTTGATAAATATGGACAAGAAACGACCGACTCCTTCTGCAAGTTCTACATAATGCCTGATGCAACTCATGGGTGGGGCGTAACCATGGACTATATGAGTTGGCTTGACCAATGGTGTACTACGGGAAACTATCCGCAAGAAACCCTTTATGCCACCATGCGTAGGACCCATGGGCAGATGCCTATGGCCGAATATCCAGGATGGGTGAAATACATAGGTGGTGACCCGATGTCCGGAACAAGTTATCAGATTATCAAACAAACAAACGAATAAACATATGAAACGTTTCTTTTTATTCTTTTTTGCCAGCCTGTGTGCGGTAATACCGGTATGTAGTCAAGTTAATGTCTTGGAACGTTGTACCCCCGAATCACAAGGAGTCCCTTCGGAAAAGATTACAGCTCTGTTCGATTCGCTGATGACGTTTCCGAATACAGACATTCATAGTGTAATGGTTTTGCGACATGGGAAAGTCATTGCAGAAATGTATCCGGCTCCTTTCAAGCCAGAATATGGTCATCAGTTATTCTCTTGTTCGAAGACATTTACTGCTGCTGCGGTGGGCATAGCCATTATGGAGAATCGTTTAAGACTTGACGACCGGCTTGCCACCTTTTTCCCCGAACTTTTACCCGATTCCATCTCTGAATGGTTGGCCGAAATAACTGTCCGTGACCTGCTGACAATGACTTCCGGTTTTGAGGTGGATACGAAGATGAGGACATTTTCTTCACATTGGATAGAGGGATATTTGAAACATCCTATGGTGGCAAGACCAGGGGAACGGTTTGCATACGACTCTATCGACACTTATTTGCTTTCGGCCATTGTTCAACGAGTCACAGGAATGAAAATGATGGATTATCTTAAGCAACGTCTTTTTCTCCCATTAGGCATTACAGAGGCTTATTGGGAAGAAAGTCCAGAAGGCATCAATAGCGGAGGCTGGGGTTTGTATTTGCAGCCTGAGTCTTTGGCCAAATTCGGGCAATTGTTGTTGAACAAAGGGGAGTGGAATGGAATGCGGTTGTTACCTGCGAAATGGGTAGATGAAATGACCTCAAGGAAAGTAAATCTACCTAACGGCGACGATTATGGCTACCAGATGTGGATGTGTGCATACCCCAATGCATCGCGTGCAGACGGGGCGTATGGACAATATATTATTGTCATTCCCGACAAAGAAATGGTCATCACTATCACCCAGTGTATGACTGGCAATGGGGGGAAGGAGCAGAGCCATATATGGAATGTCCTTTTGCCTCACGTCTCTGAAACTCCTTTGGTAGTAAAAAAATTAAAAAAGTTTGCAAAACGTTGGCAACAATATAGCCATCCGATACCGCAGGGAAAGGTATCTTCTTCAACTATGAAGAAAATACAGAGAAATAATTACCAATTGGAAGACAATGTGTTAGAATGGCGTTCTTTCCGTTTTGAACCTTCCGAGAATGGCTTGTCTCTCTACGTGATGGATAAAGCTGGGAAAGAAAGTAAAATCGCTTTGGGTTATAAAGAATGGAAAACCTCCCCCATCTCTTTCTATCCACCCAATTCCCGTCGATCCACATTGGGCAGTTTCAGCAATATTCCCACCCCTTTTTTAGTAGGTGGAGCTTATGCGTGGGGCAGCCATAATCAGTTGGAAGTTAAGCTCCACTTCGTTAACTGGATGAGTGCGGTTAAGCTGGTTTTTAATTTCCAAGACGACAAGATGCACGTTGATATTTACAGAAACTTCGACAACTCCCACACATTCACACGAAAGAAATTTTCCGGATTATAGGGCGCTTATGCGGCAATATAGCAGCGGTGTCAAAAAAGCTGGAGAGAAGACATACCAGCGACTCAGCGCTTGCATGAGCAATATTAAAGCGGATTAACAAGCAACCGTCTTTTGATGGTTGTGTTTTCATAAAGTAATTAAATGAACTCTTAAGCCTCTGGTGCGTGATGCATCGGGGGCTTTTTTGTGCGGAATCTGCACGAAAATCGGGGCAACCTGCGGAAAAAACGTTATAATCGAATCAAACATAACATTTATTTGAGTGATATTATCAACAAAGCCCCAACCTTTACGACAAAGCCCCAACCTTATGTGCGGGGACATAAGATTGGGGGAGGAAAGAGATGAGTACGGGAATATGTAATTACAGATGAAAAGAAAGTGTGAAATGAGGGTGGATAAATATGTTTTTGCAGAAAAAGTAATAGTTGAGCGTAAATAATAAGAGAAATATTTGGCAAATTGCTTTTTTAGTCGTACTTTTGTAGGCAAGTATCAATTAGAAATGACATATGAATATAACGTCGATAACTTTCAATAATTTCCGTTGCTTCGGAGAATATCACTTGCAGTTCAAACCAACTGTAAACTTACTGTTTGGTGTGAACGGTTGTGGTAAGACTTCTATCCTGCGTGGTCTAAAGATAGCAATGAGCTCATTTTTCTCAGGTTTTTCCGATAGTAACACTCGTTTTATTGGAATCTCTAATGATGATTTTATGAGCGAGGTGCATGATGGGGTAGAGTCTTTAGAACGACAAGTGATTATATCCTACGATTTTGCGGAGTTTCAAAATATGATTCTGAGTCGAACAGGCAAGAAAAATCGTACAGCAATTTCTGGCATCAAGCCTTTGCGTGATTATACTCATTCGTTATATCACGATCTTTCAACAGAAGATGATGGGAGTATAGCCCTACCACTTTTCGCTGCTTTCTCAACAGAAGACATTCACAGTAGCCGCAAGTTAGATCGTTCTATCTTCTGTAAATATTACCAGCCTCGTTCGTTCGGTTATTACGAATGTTTGCAGGGGGATGGATTCTTTGATTATTGGATGCATCGATTGCTCATCCTGCAAGAAGGACAGAAGTCGCTTAGCGAAATTGAAGTTGTGCAGTGCGCAATAGGAGAAGCTTTGGGGGATAGTGGTTGCAATATTATCAGAAATGTGTCTATACGTCCATTGCAGAAGACAGTCTATTTTCATTTTGTTGATGGTCGAGAGATTGACTCACGAAATTTGAGTGATGGTTACAAGAGGCTTGTGAATATTGTAACAGACTTGTCTGTACGTTGTTATATTCTGAATGGCAAGAAATACGGTATGGAGTGTTGTCATGAGACGCAGGGAGTTGTGCTGATAGACGAAGTGGATTTGCATCTGCATCCGGAATTACAGTCGGTAGTTTTGCAATCCCTTCATCGAACTTTCCCTAAAATTCAGTTCATAGTTTCTTCTCATGCTCCAATGGTGTTGTCGAGTGTAGAGACTAATGATGATAATGAAGTGGTTCATCTGCAATATCAGAATGGTAATTATACTGCTGAGCCAATTGTTACTTATGGTATGGATGCCTCTACGATTCTAGAGACTTATATGGGCAAACGCTCCCGTGTGGCAGAGGTGGAAGAAAAATTGAAACATCTTTTTGCTTTAATTGATGAGGAGAAGTTTGCTGAGGCAAAGTCGGAATTGAGCTCAATGCGTGAAAAGTATTCTGACACAATTCCAGAGCTATCACGTGCCGAGTCAATGTTGTTATTTCTTGAAGATTAGAGGAATATGAATATAAGAAAATCAGCAGAACCCAAGGAGTGGACAAAATACAAGAATATTCCTGGGGTGCAGTTCAGCGGTATTCCTGCACTACAGGAATCTCTGTATCGTGAGCAGGGCTATTTATGTGCCTATTGTGAGCGTCGAATTCCTGTAAGGGATAAAATGTCCACCGAGGACCATCGTATAGAGCATTGGCATTGTCGTGATAAATATCCTGATGAAGTTTTCAGCTATGGAAATCTGCTGATGTGCTGTCCTGGCCAGATAGGGGGTGGAGAAAGTCATTGTGATGTAAGGAAAGGTAACGATATTATCGAGTGGTCACCTCTCAAAAAGGAGTGTACTGATAGTATTAGATATAGCTCTGATGGCACAATTTTGTCAAGCAATGCAAGATGGGATAAGGAACTCAACGAAAAGTTGAATTTAAATCATGAAATTTTGAAGCGTAATAGGGAGCAGACTCTACGAGGAGTTATTGAAGGAATAAACTCCAAAAGAGGAAAAGGTGTTTCGTGGACGCAGAAAGATGTTAAGGATCAACTAGAAAAGTGGTCTAATAAGCATGATGATGGTAATGGTCATGCTGTCTATTATCCTTTTCATGGCATTGTCGTTTGTTTTCTTAAGAAGAAATTGGCAACGCTGAGCAAAAAAGGAGTATAATGCAGTCGGATGAAGGTCACGCAGATTTGGCTTTCCCTTCGGCCGCCGATTTTCAATTCGCAAATGACGCAGATTTTTGACCTATGCCCCAACCTTATGTGCGGGGACATAAGATTGGGGGAGGAAAGAGAGATGAGTACGGAAAATTATATGTGGAAATGGATGTTGGAAAGCCACTTCTTGACATCAAAACATGGACACTCCTTGTGGACACCGGGGAGATCTCTGTGGCCTAGGATCTCGGCTTCAGGATAGTCGGTGCAGAGACTCTTTAGAAGCTCTCTCATCGCAGCCTTTTGGGCTGGCGTGCGGGTGTCGGCAGAACGACCATTGGCATCCAGACCACCCTCGTAACAGATGCCGATGCTGTGGGCGTTGTAATGACGGGCATGAGCTCCAGGCTCCGACTCCGGACGGCACGGATAAATCACTCCGTCCTTCGTGATGTAATAGTGATAACCGATGTCACGGAAACCACGTGCTAAATGACACGCCTCCAATTCGCCTACCGTGAAGTCCTGAGTGACTCGGGTGGCACTGCAGTGGATGACGATTAAATTGATCTTTCTGTTCTTGTTCATAGGCAACTCTTGTTAATGATTACTGATTACTGATTACTGATTATGGATTCATTACAGTCCCTTGCAGCTCTGCACGCAGACGGCAGAAGCGATGGCGGTAAGTACTGTGATGATAAGATTGATGATCTTCTTGATGGTTTCTTTTCTCATGGTCTGATGATTTACTAAAACTTGATTTACTAAAACTTGATTCAACTGAAATGTTCATAACTAGGGAGATATCCTAAGAAGGAAGTCCTATCACCCAGACACCCGTTCAGAGCTTGCTTTTGATGATTGTTGCAGATGATTCCTGCCTCTTGATGCTCTCGGAATGCCCCTGACGCCATACGGTTCCCTTCTTTCAGATTTTACTATTCTCGGCTACAGACTTACGTTGTCGTCGCCGCCTCCATCTGTAGTTCCGCTATCCGTGGTTCCACCGCCACCCTGCTGGGTGTTATCGGTGTTGCCACCGCCGCCTTCAGTCTGGCTGCCACCACCTCCGGTAGTCTGGCTGCCACCACCTGATGGATTATCCTTGCCGGTATCATCCGGATTCCCTGGATTCACCGGATTCCCTGGATTCTCCGTTACAGGAGCTGCCAGATTGATGAGCTTGATCGTGGTGTCAAGATTCTCGGTCTTGAGCTCGCCAGTGGCTCTGGCTCTCAACTTCAATCCCAGGATGTACTTCGCCACGTTGTAGTTCTCCTTGGTAGGTGCACCGCCCTTCACCTTCAGTCCGAGGGAGAAAATGGCGATGTCGGCAAACTTCACATTCTTGCCCAAAAGGAGCAGCTCCTTGGTGCAGGCTGCTGCATCGGTCAGCATACCGAGGATGGCACCCTTGCTGTAAGGGGTGTTGTGGCTAGCCATGTGAGCGGCGAGCTCTTCGAGTCCGATGGTCTCATCGGATACTACTCGTGGAAACCATTTGCCGCAAGCTTCGGCAATCTTCTGGTTCGTGTTCTGGTATAAGACAATTCTGATCATAACGTTTAAATTGTTTGATTATTAAAGTTAATCGGCGCTGCGCATTGCCCGTGGTTCTTTCTGAATCACAATGCAAAGATACAACATTCAGAATCCGCCATTCACGGTTTCTCACGTTTACTCACGGTTTCTCACTGATTTTCACGTCTTTTTCTGAAGATAAGCCCGGAAGGATGATTTTCTTCCTATGGCTCGCCCAGATAGTCGAAGATATGGGCTACCTGCATCGGACTGAATTCCTTCGACCATTTGGTGTAGCCGCTCTTTACCAGCGCATCGTGGAGAGGCTTGCAGCGGTTGATCCATCTTCTGAGATGGGCACTTGCCACTTCGGGAGTGGCATCAGGGAAATACTGAAGAGCTAACTCTTGCTTGGAATAACATTTCTGTTCCATATTGATTGAAATTTTAAAGTGACTTGTTTACGATGCCTAAGTGACTTACTTACGACCCGTAAGAGACTTGCTTAGGATGGCTAAGTGACTTGCTTCCGGGTGACAGGGTGACACCGGTGACAGGCTTTTCTTGAAATCTCTCTCATGTAGGCGGGCGGGAGACTTTCTGGAAAATTTTTCCTGCCTGCCCGCGTGAGGAAAGTTTTAGAAAACAGGTGTCACCGCCGTCACCCGTCATCAGAATGGGAGATTGCCGCTGGCATCGATACCCTGGGAAATCTGATAGTTCCTGATCTCTTCTGCCGTACGGATGATGGCGATGAAACCACGACTGTGCTTGGTGCGTAACCTATTGAATCCCAGGTCGCTGAATGCCTTGCTGATCTTCTGGCTGCTCAGCTTCTGGGTGATGTTGCAGCCTATGATCTGCATCGCCCGGGCTACGGACACAAACTCCCCTGTCTCTCCCTCCGAAGGCTTCCGGAAGTAGAGATCCACTAGTTCCTGTTCGAGGCGTGGCGTCTCGAATTTGCTGTTGTGCCGGTTCTGCCGCTCTATCTCTTCATCCGTAAACCAGTAGCGGTAACCGCTCTTGTAGAGGGCATAAGCCTGGGCATAGATGCCGGGATGATTGAAGGGATGCAGGCGAGGGGAGACGATGCTCTCTACCTCGAAAGGCAGCCAGCGCCGGGTACCCGTAGGATCGTTCAGAAACTCGGGATTGTTGCCCGTACCGCAGAAGCTATTGATATGCTTGCGCTGCTCGGCATAGTGGGCATAGGCGGCTCGCTCGTTGATATACTGCATCGTCACCGCAGCCTTCAGCTGGTTCATCTCTGATGCCGACATCGTATCCAGCTCCTCGCAGCAGATGAGGGCGTACTGCGAGAGGGCGATGAGGTCATCCTTCGTCATTCGCTTGGCATTGGTCTTCGTGTAGAAGTACTGCTTCAGCTCTGGCGGAAGGAGATGGTTGAACCAGGTGGTCTTGTTGGCACCCTGTCTTCCGATATAGACCAGGATGACATTGTTGACCGCCTCTTCGTCCAGCCAACCTGCAATCATTGCCACGAGCCACTTTTTCAGGCATTCCTCGAAGCTCAGCACGGAGCTGTCGGTATCCTTCACCTTCACGGTGGCAGCGAGTTCGGCGATGTAGTCCTTGTCGCCCTCCTTCCAGGGCGGGAGATGGGCGAAATAATCCTCGAAGGGATTGAATACGGACGTATAATCGCTCTCGATGATATTGCGCATATCCAACTTGTTTACTTTCACCGTGAGCGACATCTTGGTCCAGAGCGAGTTGACATGTCGGTCGAGGAGTATCTGCCATTTTGGCGGTTTGTCGGGAGCGGCGGAAGCGGCGGAAGGTGATGCGCCTTCTGGGATTTCCAGGAACTCGTATCGCTGGGTGATGAGATTGTATCGGAGACGGATATGCTCATCGAGAAAAATTCTGATTTCCTCGACCGATGCGAAGCGGTTGTCACTGCCGCCATTTCCACCGCCTCCACCACCTCCTCCTGATGCCTTTCTGCTGACACCGGGGGTGTTGTCGTAGCACGACTTAATGACCTGTTCCACATCATTATACTCAGGGAACTTCTGGAGAGCCCACTTCAGTACATCGGCATGGGCATAGCGCTTTCTGGCGAGCATATAGCCCGCCCGCATCACATATTTGTTGTGATTGTGCGGCTCGTAAATAATATTGTCGGCTGCGAGTTTCGGTTTGATGATTTGCTCGTAGTAGGTGTTGATGCGGTCCTGTTTCTTCAGCTGCTGATTCTTCTTCGTTGCCTCAGTATGAAATTTTGAAATTTCCTCGGCGGTGAAGGGTTTGGCACAGGATTTGTAGTATGCATCGGGATCGTAGGCGAGTCCGCTGAGCCGATTGACGTTCTTGCACTGGAAGTCGGCTTCTTTGCCAATGAGCTGCTGATAGTAGTCATTGCCCTTAGCGAAGGCAGCGGGGTAGTCATCTCCCTCATAGGGATAGATGACTCGGATACCATTGCCGCTCATCGTGATGTAGCAGAGCAGGGTATGCGGATCGTCGCAGAGTTTCTGTTTCAGGGCGTTGAGAGCCGTGATATCGGGAGGCACCTGCGGGAAGAGCTCATCGAAATCTACGAGAGATAGGTGGGTGAGTTCCCGGATGTTGTCCTGCCCTTTGCCTCCTTCGAGGTAGCAGGCTGGGGCAAAGAGGGGCGCATCCGCCTTAAAGGTTTTTTTGCCTGTTTGACGGTAAGACTGGGTGAGGAACATGAGTTTCTTATCGGTTTTCATGAATGAAACCAGGCTTTCGAGGTCTCCCTGTATGGGAGTCTTGCTGGTCATGTTTGCGAATTGTGATACTTTTTTCTTCATTTTATCATCTGCTATTGTTGGTAAAGCGGATTGTTCCGTTTACATGATTTAGTGAAAGGAGTTGGGGATAGGCAGTATCTCGCTGGTTTCATATCGCAAAGTTACAAAAAAGGATAGAAATGGCGGTTCCCGTAGTGGGAACTGACAGTTTAAATACATCAATTTTTTAAGTTTTTTTAATTATGATCAAATCAAATTATCACGTTGACATGAGTCAATTTGGCAAAATTTTGGTTGAAGTAATGAGTAAGTATCATATTACTTATTCTGGTTTGTATCACACCACTGGTGTGAACAAGGGGTACATTTCCGCAGTCTGAGGAGGTCAGGCTGATTATCATCACAGCATTTATGTGAGAATTGTTAATGGGCTTGAGGGCTGGATTCCGGAGAAGGATTATCCGGATATTAGAAAGAAACTTATCCGTGCATCGTATGGGGATGAGGTATAAAATAACAGAACGCAAGCCCGCTAGGCGTTCCGGCGGATTTGAAATCCGGCGTCAAAAAATGTCCTTACCTATTTAGGCTCTGCGGATTTGCAATCCGCAGCAAAGGAGTATGCTTTTCCTTTTGTTGGGGGATTGCAAATCCCCCGGTTTTAATAGGTCGGACCTTTTTCTACGGCGGATTGCAAATCCGCCGGGACGCCTAGCGGTAGGTCTCCAAATCTGCGTAATCTGCGAAATCTGCGTGACCTAAAAAAATACTTACTGCTTATTCACAGGCTGTCTTTTTCCTCAAGCTATACTTTCCGTGCTTATCGAATACAATCCAATAAAGCACAGGAAGGATGGTGGCGATGAGCACCATCGAGATAAGGGTACCGAAGAAGATGACGGCTCCCATCGGCGACCACAACGTGTTGTTCTCTATCATCATCGGCAAAACACCAACCGAGGCGGCAGCCGAGGTGAGGAAGATAGGACGCATGCGGCGCTCACCTGCCTGGAAGGCGGCATCTCTTACCGAAAGACCCTTGTCACGGCGAAGTTCCTCGGCATAATCGAGCATGATGATACCGTTTCTTACCAGAATACCCATCAGACTCACGACACCCAGAATGCAGGTGATGCTGACATCGAAGCCGGTAATCAGAAGTCCTATCGCAGCACCGAAGATGCAGAGCGACATGGAGGAGAGATTCACCAGAGCCAGGCTGATGCGCTTGAAATGGAAGAGCAGAATGAAGAAGATGATCAATACCGCTATCAGCACACCCGATATCACCTGGGGCATGGTTTCTCCATCCTTTTCAGCCATACCGCCAATCTCCCAATCCAGATCGGTAGCGAGCGGGAGTTTCGATATTTTCTCTTTCAGCTTGTTGGACAACTGGTTGGCATTATAACCTCTCATCGGTTCTCCGACGATGGAAATGGTGCGTATGCCATTGCGTCGGACGATGCAGCCATCGTGCCAGTCGGGAGAAATCTTAGCCAGCTGACGGAGCGGCACACTCGATGTTCCGCCCATCACAGGGATGTATTCGTTGGCAAGGTCGCTGTCGTTCTCCGACTTCAGTACCATCTTCACCGGATAATCGCCCTCCCAGAGGGTGGACATCGGAATGCCATCTCCAAAATGAATGGCAAGATCGGCAGAGAGCAGCGTCTTGTTCACACCCAGACGGTTGGCCTCGGTAGCATCCGGCGTAACCCGGATGCCCGGCAACGGCTCCTCGAAATTGGTGCGGATCAGATTGATACCTTCTATCTGATGCATGCAGGCGGCTATCTTTCTGGCGGCTGCCTTCAGATCGCTGATGCTGTCGCCGCTCACTCTTACTTCGATAGGGTAGCTGGCATTGTTGTAATCCATCTGCTTGAAGCGGATGTAGCAATCCGGGAAGTAGTTGGAGTAGCGGTCGGCATATCGGTCGAGTACCTCTTCGGTGGCACCGTTATCTACTGTATTCACGATGAACTGGGCAAAGTTGGGACCGCCAATCTGCGGAGCGTAGGTGGTATGGAAACGGGGCGAACCCTGTCCGATAAACGTGGTTACCGCCGTTACCTGCGAGTCGCGCTGCAGGATGTGAGCCATCGAATCTGCTACCTGTGCAGTTCTATCGGCTGTGGTTCCGTTAGGAAGATAGAACTCCACGGCAAACTGGTTTCTCTCGGCAATAGGCATCATTCGCTGTGGAAGATTCACGAAGATGACGGCACCGATGCTTACCAGCACCACGCCCACGATGAGGGTGATGCGAGGACTGGCGAAACAGTGCTTCAACAGCCAGGTGTAACCCATCTGCAGATAATCGAGCGGCTTCTTCCGGGCGTTGGGGATAGGCTGACTGCTGATGCCCTGATGAATCACCCTATATTGTAAATAAGGTGTAAGCAGCAGCGAAACCGTGAGCGAGATGCTCAGGATGATGAACATCGCCCAAGGGAACGACTTGACGAAATCGCCCATGTCACCATGCATGGTAAAGAGGAACGGGAAGAAGGTGAGCGAAATGCTGAGCGTGGCGGAGAGTACCGACATGAAGAACTCGCGTGGGGCAGCGATGGCTGCGTGCCAGCGCGACATGCCGTGGCCCAGCTTCTCCATATAGTTGTCGATAATGACAACGGAATCATCCACCACCATACCCAGGGTTACGATGAGGGCAGCCAGGGTGACGGTGTTCAGTTCCATACCGAAAAGATAGAAGATGCCCACCGAAGAGAAGATGGTGATCGGGATGCTGAGGGCGGATACCTCTGCCACGCGGCGTGGCATCAGCAGGATGACCACGATGATGACGGAGATGACCGAGATGAGCAGTTCGCGAAGGAAGTTGAGCACTGATTCGCTCACCACCTTGCTCTGGTCGGTGATGGTATTGATATGCACATCATCGGGCAGGGTCTGCTCAAACTCATCCATCGCCTGGTGAACGTCTTTTCCCATCTTCACGATATCATTGCCCGGTCGCATCTCGATGGAGAGGAGCACGCATTTGTTGCCGTTGCTCTTGATATATTTGCTCAATTTGGGATATTCTCTCCTGATCTGGGCAATATCCTTCAGCCGCACGATGTTGCCCTTGGGGTCGGAATAGACGATCTGTTCTGCCACATCGCGCTCGTTGTTGTAGGAGTCGGTGATGTGGATAGGCAGGTTGAGGTTGCCCAGCTCCAGATTTCCACTCATGGTGGTGAAGCCCTGTAGGGCGAGCTGGTTGAGCACCTTGTAGGAACCGATGCCGTATTTAGCCAACTTGTTCTGGTCCAGATAGATACTGATCTGTTCGTTCTGCAGTCCGTAGGTGCGGAGGTTGGAGATGGCATCGATGCGGCGCAGCCGGTCCTTCAACCTGTCGATGTAGGTGTTCAGTTCCCGATAGGTTTTCTGCTTGCTTTCCATCGTGATGAGCAGGGCAGAGGTATCGGCGATGTCGTCCACTGCCTGCAGGGCGAGAACGCCTGATGGGAGTGATGCCTTGAAGGCCTGCAGTCCGTGCTTGAACTTGCTCCAGAAGGCATCCCTGTCTTCTACATCATCGTTGAGCTCCAGGAATACGATCAGCATGCCGTCCTTGCTCTGGGTGTAGGTCTTCTTCTTGTTTACTTCCTTGTATCCGAAGATGAAATTCTCCAGGGGTTTCGCCACCCGTTCTTCCACCTCATCGGATGTGGCACCGGGATATACGGCAACACAGGCACCCTGGCGGATGGTGAATTGCGGCATTTCCTGCTTAGGCATGATACAGATGCCCAGAATGCCCACGAAAAAGAGCATACCCATGAGGAGCATCACGATATTATGGTTGCACATCGCCGATTCGATGAACGAACGCTTGATGATGCGGTTGGGCTTTCTCGTAATGCGAGCCTTGATATGGTCGTGAAGGGCGGTATCCTCCTGCGGAATCTTCGGCTTGCTTGTATCTTGATTTGTGTCTTGATTGATATCTTGGTTCATATCTTTTCCTCCACATTTTATCGGTTGTTACTCTTTCCGGTATCCACCTTCATACCTTCTGAAACCTTCTGCTGACCATTGATGATGACCTGGTCGCCAGTATGAAGTCCCGAGAGAATGATGATGCCATCTCCCTCGAAATCGCCTGTGGTTACAGGTTGCTGGTGCGCCTTGCCGTTTACTACGGTCCAAACGAATCGGGAGTTATCTACATCCAGTTCAACGCTTTGCGGCGGAACGATGATATGAGTCGGGGATGCTGCACTGCCCTGAATCTGGGCGTTGCAGACCATACCCGGGAGCAGACGCCCCTGCGGATTGGTGATAGCCACCTTGATGTCGTAGGTATGCGAGATAGGGTTGGCATCGATGCCTTTTTCTGAGATGGTTCCGTAGAAGACGGCACCGGAAAGAGCGGTAACCGTCAGCTTTACCTTGTCGCCTACGTGGAGAAGCGAGATTTCAGCTTCGGGTACGGAAACCTTGGCGTTGACCTGAGCCACATTGGCGAGTTTCAGCACGGGCTGACCAGGAAGCACGTAGGTTCCCATATCCACATTCTTGGCAGCAATGACGCCTGAAAACGGAGCTGTGAGTGTAGAGTGGGAGAGTTGCTGACGGGCGATGCTTTCGGCAGCCTTCGCTTGTTCCAGTTTACTTTCTATCTCCACCCATTTCATATCCGAGATGGTTCCCGACTGATGGAGGGGCAGGAATCTCCTGTAGGCATCTTCAGCCTGCTTCAGGGTGGTGAGGGTAGCCCGGTGAGCCTCCTTCACGGTAGTAGGGTTGATGGTGGCAAGCAACTGACCCTTGCTGACTCTGTCGCCCTCATCTACACGGATGGAAGTGATATTTCCGGCGATTTCGAAACTGAGTGTTGATCCCATTTTTTCCTCGATGGTACCCACATAGTCTTTCGTTCCCCCCAGGTTTGTATTTCCTACAGAGATAGTTTCTACCTTGATATTCTTCTTTTCCATCTGCTTGGCTTTTTCCGTACATCCTGTCAACAGCAGGCTGAATCCCGTAATCATCAGACTACATCTCATGAATATCAGACAGCTGCTACTGCATTTCATTAGCCATCCTGTCATACCATCTTTCTTTTTCATATCTTCTTCTTTTTGTTATTTTTTTGCAAAGGTATGAAATTATGGCGAATGTAAGGGGAACAAAGTATTAAATATGTTTAAGAACTAACGTTTTTTTAGAAAAAAGATGTACCTTTGTATGCTAGTATAAACCATATAATTAAAATTCAACATGAAGAAAATCTTATCTATTGCTTTTGCAGCCTTATTGGCAACATCTTCTTTTGCCCAGAAAAGCGAAACGCTGCTGGAGCGCAACCAATTAGCAAAAACTCCTCCTATGGGATGGATGACGTGGAACCTCTTTAAAGGTGATATCAGTGAGCAGCTGATCAAGGAAACTGCCGATGCCATGGTAGAACACGGTTTCCGCGATGCCGGTTACGAATACATCTTTATAGATGACTTGTGGCAGGGAGGTCGTGACCGTCATAATAACATCATCCCAGACCCTAAGAAGTTCCCAAATGGCATCAAGGCACTTGCCGACTATGTTCACTCCAAGGGATTGAAGTTGGGTATCTATTCTGATGCCGCCCAGCTTACCTGCGGTGGATGGACAGCCAGTTATGGTTTCGAGGAGCAGGATGCCCGTACCTTTGCTTCCTGGGGTATCGACTATCTGAAATATGATTACTGCAATGCTCCCGAGGACAGTGCCACAGCCCGTAAACGCTATCATGCGATGGCTCAGGCTTTGAGCAAGTCGGGTAGAAACATCGTTCTCGGCATCTGCGAATGGGGACAGCGTAACGGCGAAGAATGGTGCGAGCAGGTTGGCGGTTCGCTCTGGAGAACCAGCTATGATGTAAGAGATATGTGGAAAGATATCGTGAAGCAAGGCGGTATGGGTATTCTTGATATCGTGAATATCACTGCACCGCTTGCCAAGGATGTGCGCCACGGACAGTGGCCGGATATGGATATGCTGGTTGTGGGACTGAATGGCAAGGGCGGACCATCCAGTGACCTGGGCGGTGTCGGCTGCAGCTATACTGAGTATCAGACTCAGATGAGTATGTGGTGCATGATGTCGTCAGTACTGGCATTGAGCAACGACCTGAGAAAGCTTTCTGCAGAGGATAAGCGCATTCTCCTGAACAAGGAAATCATCGCCATAGATCAGGATCCGTTGGGCAAGGCTGCTGAGCGCAAGGTGAATCAGGCTGATCATCAGATTTATGTTCGTCCTTTGGCAAATGGTTCTCATGCCGTTGCCATTCTTAACTGTGGTGATAAAGACATTCGTGTGCAGGCAGATTTCAAGCAGTTGGGCTTAAACGGCAAGTATCTGGTAAGAGATGTATGGCAGCATCGCGACATTGCCAAGAAGGCAAACAGATGGAAAGGTACAGTGAAAGCGCATGAAACCAAGGTGTTTGTATTGAAATAAGCTATCAGTTGGGCTCTCTTTCTAAGTTAGAAGAGAGCCCCTACTATTTATGTTTTAAGGGACGTTATGATAAATAGTGGTTTTGAAAAGCATCGTTTAGGGAATTTCCTCTATCGGTTTAGGGAAAATCCTTACTATAACTCCAGAAATCGTCTTATCTTTGCAGCAGAAATCAGAATGATGACTGAATTTGCGATGATTCGGGAATCTGATGGTTTCCTGGAAAATGGAAGTTTAACATATTAATAAGATAAGATTATGAAGAAGTTTATCATAGCACTAGTAGCAATGTTCATACTGACATTCACTTCTGCATCAGCAATGAGTTATGAACAGGCTCGCCAGCAGGCACTGTTCCTGACCGACAAGATGGCTTACGAGCTGAATCTGACAGATGATCAGTATGAGGCTGCTTATGAAATCAACCTCGACTATCTGATGGGCGTGGATACTTACGACGATCTCTACGGCATCTATTGGCGCCAGCGTAATCTCGACTTGAGCTATATCCTTCTGGATTGGCAGTATCGCTCATTCTGTGCCGCAAGCTATTTCTACCGTCCTCTTTACTGGGATGGCGGTTACTTCCACTTCGGCATCTATGCCCGCTACCCACGCAGAGATTACTTCTTCTTCGGAAGACCTCATTTCTATGCAGTATATCGTGGTGGACACAGCTGGAGAATGAATGGTGGCAGAAGCTGGTATCACGGACGTGAGTTTGGTGGTCCTCGCCCTATCGGTATTCGAGGTCAGGAACCTAGATTTGGTATGCGCGATGGATTCAACCGTGGCGATTACGGTCGTGGCAAGACCTTCGGCAATCTGAATCGTCAGAGCAGTACAAGAACAACGGTTACACGTGATCATTCTTTTGGAAACACAAATCGTCTGGAAATGAATGGTGGGTCTTTCAATAATCGTCCAGATAACGATAGAATGAATCGTCCAAACAATAACAGTAGTTTTGGCAACAGTCGCCCAAATAATGGTACATTTGGAAGCGGTGTTCGTGGCGGTGGTTCTTTTGGAGGTAATAACCGAAGCGGATTCGGTAGTGGTTCTACCAACAACAGCCGTTCGTTTAATAATGGTTTCACTCCACGTTCCAGCACTCCAAGCAATGGTTCTTTCGGTGGTTACCGTGGCGGCAATTCGTTTAATTCCCGTAGCAAGAGCAATAATGGCGGCGGCTCATTCGGAGGCAGAAGATAGTTAGACCAATTTATCAAACCAAATATATACCAAAAGAAGGGACATTCCAAGTGATTGGGATGCCCCTTTGATTTTTTTTCAGTATGATGGAATTGATGTAATATCAAAGATCCTCAAAAGAGATAATCTACAGAACTATATAACTGAATGACAAGTATATAGATGATAAAGAGAGGTGCAGAAAGGCGTACTCCATCCGCCATTGCCTCTCCCATTGCCTCGATGCTGTTCAGCCTTTGGCTGACTACGCCAAAAGACAGTGCCATGACAATGATCATCAAACAGATATAGGGTAAGATACTTCTGGAAAAACTGCTGGAGGCATATCCTCCCATCACATTGAGCAGGATGGCATGAGGAATGAGCGTGAGCAATAGCATCACACCGGTAAACAGTACGAATTCCAGGCAAACCAACCGCAAGGCATTGCGCTGTCGGTAAACCTTATGATCGTAGTTTAACAAGCCGCTAGCCCGTAGCGTTCCCCAGGCAATGCTGATCAGCAATAGCCACACCAGCCAAGGTGACTGCAGGTTGGCGGTGAAAGTGCCGAAGAACCATCGGATACCTTCCGGGCTGAGCAATGACCGGGGAAAGACATCAGGCATAGCGGCAGTGATGAGCCAGGAAGCCAGCACCTGTATGATCTGTGCCAGTATCAGCAGGAACATGGCATAACCACATATCCTGCTGAATGTATGACTATTCTTCATCTGCCTGCAGATTATCAATATCGATGATGCGTAACTCGCAGGCCCGTACCACGAGTCGGGTGGCATTCACGCTCATACCATTATTTCCATCCGGGAAAAGCTTCTGTACGAGTTCATTCTGTCGCTTTTCCAGGCTCTTCACTCCGAACGGCATTCCTCGCAGGTTCGTGATCTGCTCCTTGGTATAACCCAGGGCGAGATGGCGGAGGAATCGCTCGTCGTACTCATCAATCTCGTAATTGATCATCGCCTCCTGATGCATCAGTTGGCTTCCTACGCTCTGCTTGAATCTATCAACGATCTTCTGAAGAATCGGCTGGTTGAAGACCAGTTTCTTTCCACTCATACAGGATGCCACATCACCACGGGTAAGCAATTCTCCGCTCTTGAGGATAATGCCTTCACAGCCTGCATCGAGCACATCTACCCATAACTTCTCGTTGAGAATCTCACCGGTAAAGATCAGGACCTTCACATCAGGATACAGTTCCTTTGTACTACGGCAAATCTCTACTCCAACCGTGGTAGAGCCACCCAAGCCAAGATCAAGCAGTACCAGGTCTGGCTTTTGCTGTTTGATGAGTTTCCAATAAGCGATTTCGCTATCCGCAGTGCCGATGATTTCAGCTTCGGGTATGTCGTTCTTGAAGATTCCTTCTGTGCCTTTCAATTCCAAAGGCACATCTTCTACTATAATAACCTTAAATTTATTCATGTCTTTGTCTTTATTATTTTTTCAGGTAAAACGATTTCTATCATGAGTTTGCCATCTGATGACGGCTTGGCAAGAATGCCGCAGCCACGCAGGTTGGTTGCCTCCCCTATTTCTCTCACAATCTGGCGAGCCACGAGATATTTCATATCGCTGGTGAGCGGTGTGAAGAGATGTGGATGCCGGGTTGCGTCAAATGGAATATCGTGAAGGATATACTGGCAGGTAACATAGGCGGATGATGTGGATGCTTCCTGATAAGTGAAGTTCTTCACTCCGCCAGTGATAAGTTTCCTGAGATATGCCAGCAAGTCTGCATCGCATTTCACGGTCCCTTCTACCTGCTCCATTGCCTGTGCGCTGAGCATCGTGTATATTGCCTTGTAGTAATCCACCAACTCCTGCAGGGAAGTAACATCCTCCGGCGTACTGTCGATAAGTTGTCTGATTCGCGATGGGTAATACATCGTTTCGTGCTTGAGCGTAGAGAGACAGTTGTCGAGCACGGAATTGGCAATGTGCAACTTTCCGTTTTCATACTCGGCACGATGCAGTTCATCTTCAGCCATTTCTATATTCGTGGTCTCATTCTGTTGCATCTCAATGCTTTGCTTCAGCGCTTGCGAGATACGTTCCACTACCTCGTTGAGCTGAGGAAAAAGCTGGGCGTTACGTATATTATCACTACCGGATGGAGTCCAGATCCGGGTAATCTGCTTCAGCTTATCCGTGTTGGAATCACCACTGAGCAGCACCTTGTTAATGCCATTGATTTTTTCTACGGCATAGCGATAACGGAGGATGTGGCGATAGTATAGCAGATAATATGCCAACGGCAATTGTAACAGCAGGATAATCAGCAAGACGATGGCTACAGCCTTCGAGTTTTCTGAAGTCTGCATGGTTCTTACGTAGTTATCGAGCGAATTATCCGCACTCCGTTCACGGAAGAGCTGGGTATAAACCTTGTTGTTACTATCGTATAGTTCCCATTTGTGGAGCGCCAGCGCTGCCACGGCACTCTCGTTTCGGATATCAAGAATGACATCGTAGTTGGTTGGCAAACTGTCGTGGAGCCAATGGATTTCGGCTGCGGTTCCTTTCATGGGATGTGACACCATCAGATATTTTCCATCAGGATTCAATGTCAGATAGTATCGGTTGAGATAGCTGCGAGACGAATCTGCCATAGCCAGGGTTCGCTCGTAGGTGCCATTGATATTACTGAAATAGGCACTGTCGGCATAGGATGCTGCTAACTGCAGCAATCGGGACGTCTGCTTATTGTCTCCGTGCCTGTTAGTTCTGTGCTTATCAGTTCTGTGCATAGAGACCTTATTCCGGATGCTTCCCTGTACGGCAGATGGGATATTACAACCTATCAGCATCAAGGCAAGCATCAGTATCATTTGCATTTTCCTGATACCGCAAGGCAGTCGGAAAGTAAACCTACTACCCTTTCCAGGCTCACTCTCTGCCTGTATGTTACAAGGAGAGAAAAGCGAACTGATTTTCTTGTATTTATCGATGATGCCCTTACAGTTGAGCAAACCGAATCCATGTCCGCCGGTATAGGTCCGGTCGAAGATGTGTTCCAGTGTTTCTTTATCCATACCTTTTCCCGTATCTTCTACAGATATTTCTACGAATGCCTGATGGCTCTTGGCACTAACCACCACCTCACCTCCTGCAGGTGTAAACTTCCTGGCGTTGTCGGCTATGGTATTAATCATGAATAGTGTCAGCGTACGGTCTGCCTTTACCGTGGCATCCGTAGGTTGTACGGTCAGTTTGACCCCACGCATTTGAAAACTCATTTTTCCTTTGGCTACAATATCGAAAAGTGGCTGGAGCGGGAAACTCTCTATGCGGAGATTGATGGCTCCCTGGCGCATCTGTATCCAATCGGTGAGAATGGAATTATATTGATTGATTTTATCAGTCAACTCTGAGATATAGGTATATCGCTCCTGTTTCACTTCTTCTGAATCATCACCCTTCATCAGCCTATCTACCTCATGAATCATACGGTCGATAAATGGGGTGATGCTATTGACCAGAGAAAGCTTGGCACGCTGTTCCAGGTTGCGGCGCCTATTGTCAGATATATGAAGCTGGACCATATTCTTGGCTTCTTCCAATTCTTCATGCTTTTCTGATAACGCATTGATATGCTGCGTATTCTGTTCTTCCCATTCATGTAAAGGTATCAGTAGGGATTCTACAGAACTTTCCTTGGTATTGCGGCGCTTCATTCTGTCGAATACATAGAGCAAGACCACAACCAGGACAATCATAAAGATTACCGCAGCAATCATCGTGTTCAGCTGGACGGCGTTGTTGTCCAACTGAGTGGCACGAGCTTCCAACTGCCTGTCCTGTCGGCTCTGCTCCTGCAAGTCGAGGTAAATATTGCGGTTGTAATCGCTTTCCGGCTTATCATCGATGGCAGAATAAACCAGGCTGAGTCTTTCCCGGATAGATGCCACCAGGTCGGGCGCCTGCTGGATGGCTCTGTTCTGGTTGAGTGCCCTATTCAGACAATCGCCTGCCGATTTATAATCCTTGATCTGCCAGTAGCATTCTGCCAGTGTGCGGTATGCTCCTGCCGTCTGGTAAACGTCTCCATATTCAGAAAAGATATTGAGTGCGCGTTGCGCAAAGTTACCTGCCAGAAGTTCCAAAGGCATCTGTTCTACATTGAGATACTGGAAAGCCGGCAGATTGTTTTTTACCAGGAAATCGCGCTGTTCCGGATCCTGAATATGTTCGCTGATAGATTGCAGTGCGTTTGCCTGCCAGTATGGATAAGGATTGCTGCCACTTGCCAAAAAGTAGAGGCGAATGAGCATATCAAATTCCGCCTGACAGATTTCCTGTGGGGTGCCATGAGTGATGGCGCCACCAGCTCCCATATTATAAAGATAGTTGAGATACTGTGCCGTATCCTGTTCCACTTCATCCGGGTCAAGATCTGCCAGCGCATTGAGCATCGGCTTGTCTAGCTGTACATAATAAAAATAGGTGGCAGCTACGATATCAAACTCACTCTTCGCATAAATGGCGCGATGACGCTCCCGAAGAGGAAGGTTATCTATTTCCTCACCGATTCTTCGCAGTTTACGGATGGCTTTTTCCCTGAAGCTATAGAAATCCTTGTTGCGGGCCTCACGCTGACAGAGTCGCATATTCTGAACGTCGGCAATAAGGAGTTCTATCTGGTTGTCACTGCGTTCGTTTACCTTGTCAAGCCATCGCTTGGCAGTATGGTAATCCATCTTGGCAATAGCCACAAAAGCCAGGTTGTTGCAAGCCTCTGCGTATCCGGCAGGATAGTCTTCGGAAAGAGCCAAAGCCTTCTCTGCCAATACTTTAGTGGAATCAAGGTTACGATAGTGAAGCGCATAAGAAAGATAATTCAGCTCATCTACTTCGCCCTTATGCGATGGCGAACAAGCTGAAAAAACAAACATCGCCACCATCATACAGATGATGGCGATGTCATAAATATGATGAAATTTTTTATGCATCCTGATTATGCACGTGCCTTAGCAATGTAGCCCAAAGCTTCCTGGCACTTGGCTGTGATGGCAGCCCAATCTGCAGCAGCAACAGTCTCCTTAGGGAAGAGTTTAGATCCCATACCTACACAGAAAACACCCGCCTTGATCCAAGGAGTAAGGTTCTCCTCTGTTGGCTCTACTGCACCTGTTACCATGATGTTGCTCCAACGCAATGGTGCCATTACATTCTTAACGAATGAAGGACCACCTACATTACCTGCAGGGAATACCTTCGTTACATCGCAACCTGCTGCCTGAGCATTGTTGATCTCTGTTACAGAACCACAACCTGGTGAATAAGGCACCAAACGACGGTTACATACAGGAGCAATGTCAGGGTTGAAGTTAGGACCAACGATGAAGTTTGCACCCAACTGGAGATACAAGGAAGCAGTACCAGCGTCAACCACTGTACCAGCACCCAAGATCATCTCAGGGCACTCCTTATCAGCCCACTTTACCAATTCACCGAAAATCTCGTGAGCGAAATCGCCACGGTTGGTGAATTCAAATACGCGAACGCCACCCTCGTAGCATGCCTTGATCACGTTCTTGCAGATTTCGATATCTTTATTGAAGAATACAGGAACCATACCAGTCTCTTTCATAGCTGCCATGACCTGCATTTTGCTAAACTTTGCCATCTTTTTGTTTAAATGTTAAGTGTTATCGCTGTACACGACCATTAGCATTACCGCCAGCAAGGCTCTCAACCTCGTCAACAGAAACCAAGTTGAAGTCGCCAGGGATAGTGTGCTTCAAGGCAGAAGCAGCAACAGCGAACTCAAGAGCCTCGCCCTGAGTCTCCTTAGTCAGGAGACCATGGATCAAACCACCTGAGAAAGAGTCACCACCACCCACGCGGTCGATGATAGGGTTGATGTCGTAGTGCTTGCTCTGATAGAACTCCTTACCATCATAGATAAGAGCCTTCCAGCCGTTATGTGTAGCAGAGAGAGACTCGCGGAGAGTAGAAACAACATACTTGAATCCGAACTCCTTCATCATGCCCTTGAAGATTCCGTAGTAACCCTCAGCATCAGTCTTACCGCCCTCTACGTCAGCATCTGGCTTGAAGCCCAGGCAGAGCTGAGCATCTTCCTCGTTACCGATGCAAACATCAACATACTTCATCAGAGGACGCATAACAGAGATAGCCTTCTCTGAAGTCCAGAGCTTCTTGCGGAAGTTGAGGTCAACAGATACTGTTACGCCATGACGCTTAGCTGCCTCACAAGCCAACTTGGTCAATTCTGCAGCCTTGTCGCTGATAGCAGGAGTAATTCCGCTCCAGTGGAACCACTGAGCACCCTCCATGATCTTGTCAAAGTCGAAATCAGAAGGATCAGCCTCTGCGATAGCGCTGTGAGCACGGTCGTAGATAACCTTAGATGGGCGCATAGAAGCACCTGTCTCTGCATAGTAGAGACCTACTCTATCACCACCGCGGGCGATAAACTCAGTATTGACGCCATAACGACGAAGACCATTTACTGCAATCTGGCCAATCTCGTGCTTTGGCAACTTTGATACGAAATATGCATCGTGACCATAGTTAGCAAGGCTAACAGCAACGTTAGCCTCACCACCACCAGGGATGATGCGAAGTGACTCACTCTGGATGAAACGATCGTTGCCTTCTGGTGACAAACGAAGCATAATCTCGCCTAATGTTACAATCTTTGCCATTGTTTGATAGTTTTAATTTCTTTGTTTTTATTGTTTGTTTACTAATAGACAATTTTGTAGTAGTTGTCCGTAACCGTTGGCAAAAATAGCTATAATTTCTCGAATACCAAAATTTAATCGCAGTTTTTTTCATTTATCGCCCTATTTTTTCGTATTTTTCTCACTTTTTTCCTTTTTTTCTCCTTTTTTTTCGTTTTTTGTGCAAAAAAAGAGCTGTGCATTCGCACAATTCAAAAAAATGTTGTATATTTGCGCCCGAATGCTGATGGTGTGACCGCACACAAACCAGCAGTTCAACAAAACATAGTAAAAAAGCACAGTTTGTGCGCACAGTTATTATATAATAATGTACGTGCGATGTGCTCCAACCATAAACTTAAAAACAATGGCCGAAAGAATCAGAATCAAGGATATCGCCGAAAGAGCAGGCGTATCTGTAGGAACAGTGGACCGTGTGCTCCACGACCGCCCGAACGTGTCGAAGCCGGCTCGTGAGAAGGTGGAACAAGCGCTCAAGGAAATGAATTATCAACCTAATATGTATGCCAGTGCATTGGCATACAACAAGGCTTATACTTTTTGCCTTCTGATACCGAAGCATGAGTCGGAAGCCTATTGGGAAGAGATAGAAGAAGGTGCAAGGAAGTGCGAAGACCAGCGCCGGGATTTCCATATTGATTTAGAGATTCGATTCTACGAACGTTCCAATGAGGATTCTTTCAAGGCTGTTTCACAAGAGATTCTTGATGCCAATCCGGAAGGTGTTATCGTAGTACCATCATCTTTGGAAGAGACACGTGGTTTTACAGACCAATTGCATCAAAAGGGTATTCCATTTATCCTACTCGATTCTTATATGCCAGACTTGCGCCCTCTCTCCTTCTATGGACAGGATTCGTTCTGCTCTGGCTTCTTTGCAGCCAAGATGCTGATGATGCTTGCGGGCAATGAGAAAGAGGTGATGCTGATGAGACAGACCAAGGATGGTCATGTGGTCAGCAAGCAGCAGGATAACCGTGAGGTGGGATTCCGTCATTATATGCACGATCATTTCCCACAGATTGTCATCAATGTGCTTGATCTTCCGCTCAATGGAACCCGCAACGAATACCAGAAGATGCTGGGTCAGTACTTTGATGAACATCCTGCTACACATCATTGTATTACACTGACATCGAAGGCGCATATCGTGGGAGATTATCTGCTTAAGTCCAATCGCCGTGATGTACAGATCATGGGGTATGATATGGTGGGCAAGAATGCGAAATGTCTGCGCGAAGGCAGTATCTCGTTCCTCATCGCACAGCATGCCTATATGCAGGGCTACTATTGCGTGGATACCCTCTTCCGTGCCATCGTTCTCAAGAAGAAGGTGAATCCGGTAAATTACATGCCTATTGAGCTGCTGATGAAGGAGAATATCGATTTCTACCGCAGAACGCAGATCTAAGCTCGCAACGAGTACAACGGCTATCGTGAGATTTCCATTTTCAAGAATGGAGTAACATTGCAATAACTTAAAAAGAAACATGAGTAATAAGAAAGGATTGTTGGCGTTGTCGCCATTGTTTTTGTTGATTGTCCTCATCGTAGCATTCACCGTCTATTCGGTAGATGCCAGTCATAAGGATACCAATTTGTCGCTCACCGTGGCATTTATGATCTCCAGTATCTATGCCATTGCGATTTCTGGTGGTATGCCCATCAAGAGTCGTGTAGATACCTATAGCAAGGGTGCCGGCGCCAACAATCTGATGCTCATGCTGTGGATATATGTATTGGCAGGTTCCTTCGCAGCTTCGGCTAAGGCGATGGGAGCTGTCGATGCAACGGTCAATCTTGCACTCAGCATTCTTCCCGCCAGCATGATACTGCCGGGACTGTTTCTGGCAGCCTGCTTTATCTCCGTATCCATCGGAACAAGTGTAGGTACCGTTGTGGCACTTGTTCCGATAGCTGCGGGACTCGCCCACTCCATGGATGTTAATACAGGTATGATGACAGCTATCATCGTTGGTGGAGCTTATTTTGGAGATAATCTCTCCTTTATCTCTGATACCACGGTAGTAGCTACCCAGACTCAGAATTGCAAGATGAGCGATAAGTTCCGTGTCAACTCTCTTATCGTAGTACCTGCCGCCGTTATTGTACTGGCCATCTATGCCGTGATGGGTATCGGCCTGCAGGCACCTACTGATATTCCGGAGGTTGAATATGTCAAGGTGCTCCCTTATCTGGTAGTACTTGTCACAGCTGTGGCGGGTATGAATGTGATGGCGGTTCTTACGATGGGAACATTGCTCTGTGGTGTGATTGGTGTAAGCTGTCAGCTCCTGGGTGCTACCGGTGGTTACGATCTCTTCGGTTGGTTTTCGGCCATGGGTAACGGAATCATCGGTATGGGCGAACTGGTCATCATCGCAATGATGGCGGGTGGCATGCTCGAAATCATCCGTGAGAATGGCGGTATCAATTATATCATCGACAAGATTACGGCACACGTCAGTAACAAGCGAGGAGCCGAACTGTCTATTGCAGCACTGGTTTCCATGGTCAATGTATGTACTGCCAACAATACGGTTGCCATCCTCACGGTAGGCAACATAGCCAAGAAAATCGGTGATAAGTTTGGAGTTGACAACCGCAAGGCAGCCAGTATCCTCGATACTTTCTCCTGTACGGTTCAGGGCTTGATACCCTACGGAGTACAGATGCTTTTGGCAGCAGGTCTTGCCAAACTGAGTCCGATGGATATCCTTCCATACCTCTATTATCCTCTGGCTATCGGTATAGCTGCGCTGTTTTCGATACTATTTCGTTACCCGAAGCGATACAGCTAGAATGGAAGTAGCTTATTGCCAATTGTTTAACTTTTAAATGAATACACGATGGATTTTTTACAGAGAAACCTTTTTGTCAAGCTGCGTTCCGATCACTTTCATACGAAGGAGGAGATGGAACCGATGACTACCTTCAAACAGAAGAAGATTGCCCAGATGATGAAGAACCTCAGCGATGTGCCTGCGGGTGAAGTACGCATGAACAATGGTTTCCTGAACCGACGTTTAGCCAGCATACAGGAAAATGAGCGTCATGCCATCGACACCTCTATTGAGACCATTCATTTACTTCGCATCATCGTATCCAATATCAATGGAATATTAGCCAATGGCATTAATCTTGGCGGTATCATCGAGATGGGAAACTACCTGCGCACCAAGGGCGACAAGGTAGATTTCGTAAAACTGGAAAAATGGCTGCGCAAGCTCCGCATCCAGCGTATGGCGCAGTTGCAGGGCAGTGTACTTATCCTTTTCTTCGAATTTGAACAGGATGAGATACCTTTCGTGCGCCGTGTAGAACGTGGTGCCTACAAGCTGACCCTCCGTTCGCTTTATTATAACAGTCTCGATCAGCAGGAAATTTTATTCGAGCAGACTCAGGCTGGATTCGTTCGCACCACCGGTGGCACGATGCGCAAAAACCTGCGCCGCAGTATGCGGTATCTGGAATATGCGCCCATAGAAACTATCAGCAATTTCTGCAATAACTTCTACCGCTCGCTCTCAGAAATCGAAGAATAATATAAAATATATAAAAAATAAGCATACTCTGTGACGAATTTCAAGCGATTTTCGTACCTTTGCATCTATGAAACGATTTTGTATAACAATAATATCATCTATTATAACACTATGCGCAAGTGCGCAAGTGCAATGCGAGGATACCTGCAGTCATGTGCATGGCATAGACCTCAGTCACTATCAGGGCAATGTGTTCTGGGAAACGGTGGGCGATAACTCCAAGATGGCGTATGTCTATCTGAAGGCTACCGAAGGTGGAACCAATGTAGATAGCAAATATAAGCAGAATATTGATCTGGCTCATAGATATGGACTCAAGGTGGGTTCATACCACTTTTATCGTGCCCGTATTCCTCAGGAAACTCAGTTGAAGAATTTCAAGGCACAGTGCCGCCCTGGCGACCAGGATCTCTTGCCGATGATCGACGTAGAGACCAAGAGTGGTTTGGAAACAGAAGAATTTTGCGACTCACTCTTCAAGTTCCTGCGTCTCGTGGAAAAGGCATACAGGCAGAAGCCGCTCATCTATACGGGTGCCAACTTCTATGACCATTATCTCTTGGGAAAGCTCGACAGCTACAAGCTGATGATAGCACAATATACCAAGCGAGAACCAGTGCTCAAGGATGGAAGAGACTTTGAAATGTGGCAATATACCGGTAAGGGAAAACTGAACGGTATCAATGGCTACGTGGATAAGAGTAGATTCATGGGCAGGCATCGATTGAGAGAGATTAGATTCAGACACAGATAAGGCTTTGTAACTTTGAACTTGGAGCTTTTAACTTGATGATTAGTTTCAAGGTAAAGAGTGAATAAGGTCTGAAAGCATAGAAACGATTTTAGTAAAATATAAACTTTAAATAAAACTATGGCAATTATTAAATGTCCCGAATGTGGCCGCCAGATCAGTGATAAGGCTCCAACCTGTCCTAGTTGTGGCGTTGAGATAGCTGGAAAAATCACTAAATGCCCTCATTGCGGTGAGGTTTATTTCAGCAGTCAGGAGATGTGCCCAAACTGCCATGAGATAGCAGTAGGGGTAACTCGTCCTCTTGCGGAAGCAACATCACCGGTGTCGTCTGCAGCATCGTCAGCAACACCGCAGGCTCCTGCGGCTCCAACAACTCCAACAGCTCCTCCTGTCCCTCCAACCCCTCCTGTTCCACCAGTCCCTCCTGTACTTCGTCCTGGTGTTGCTGCGAATGGAAATGATGGCGGAGAGGGCAATACTCCTCAGGAACCACAGAAGAAAAAGAACACCCGCTCTATCTTCATCATCTCATTCATCTTTGCTGCCTTGGCGTGTGGCATTATGTATTACTTCTACGACAGTGCCAATCGCAACAAGGAGATGGAAGCTTATGAGTATGCGATGCAAAGCAGCGATCCGATGGTACTGCAGAGTTATCTAGATACCTACAAGGATGCAGATGAAGCACATCGCGATTCCATCATGGCTCATCTAGACCTGTTGAAGCAGAACGACCAGGATTGGACCAATGCGGTAGTGAGCGGATCGAAAGAAGCTTTGGAGGATTATCTCCAGAAGTATCCTAACAGTTTGCACAAACAGGAAGCTTTGCTTAAGATAGATTCCCTTGACTGGAATGTGGCTAAGGCTGCAGATACAGCTGATGCCTACCAGGCATACCTGAATGCTCATACAGATGGTGCTCATATCGAAGAGGCTGAAAATGCCCTGAAGAAGGTGAAGAGCCGTGACCTCCAGCCAGAAGAAAAGCAGATGGTGAGCGGATTGTTCCGTCAGTTCTTCCAGAGCATCAATTCCCATAATGCGGATGGATTGACTGCTACCTGCGAGGATATTCTCTCATCTTTGCTTGGCAAGAACTCGGCTACCAAGGCAGATGTCGTTACCTTTATGGACAAGCTCTATAAAGATAATGTAGCCAATATGAACTGGCATATCAACAACGACTACCAGATCAAGAAGCGCGAGGTTGGCGATGAGGAATATGAGTATCAGGTACAGTTCTCTGCCCGTCAGGACGTAGATATGACAGATGGCTCGAAGAAGGAACAGCTCTTTAAGATTTCTGCTGTTGTTTCACCTGATGGCAAGGTTTCTGCCTTCAATATGAACAAGGTTTCTGAGCCACAGCAATAGAATTGTTCTGATTAAAAGATTCGTAGTTCTAAAACAATATAAAAGAATCATAAGATTCAAAAACAATATAAAAAGAAAGCTCCGATGGTTTGTTGATTCCATCGGAGCTTTCTTTTTTCCTTTTACTTTGCTTCCTTCATCTGTCGGAGCAATTCCTTCTGTTTTTCATTCAGACCAGTAGGCAACTTCACGTTATAGGTAATCATCAGATCACCGAAGGTTCCATCACCTCTGTCATAACCCTTGCCGCGAACACGTACCTTGGTACCGTTCTGGGTTTCTGGTTTGATCTTCAGTTTAATCTTCGAACCATTGCTCAATGTGATGATACCCTCACCACCGAGCAGTGCGGTGTACATGTCGATATTCACATTCATGTTCATCTCGCCGGTATTCGTTCTGCCGCTACGGCCACCGCAGCCGCCGTTACATCCGCCTGTACCATATTCAGCACCGGCACCGAAACCAGCACCTGCTCCGCCGAATCCGCCAAAGCCACCGAAACCGGCACCTTGTGAACCACGGGCACGACCGCCGCCGAAGAGATTTTCGAAGAAGCTGGAGAAACCACCTCCTCCACCACCGAAGCTGCTGAAGTCGAAGCCTTCGAATGGATTTCCACCAGCGGCACCTCCGCCGGCAGCTCCATCATAGCCTCCACCACCGAAGCCTCCTACATTCTTCCACTGTTCACCGTACTGGTCGTACTTAGCACGCTTGTCCGGATCGGAAATCACCTCATACGCCTCGTTCAGCGCCTGGAACTTAGCCTTTGCCTTTGGGTCGTTAGGATGCAAATCCGGATGAAACTGTTTAGCACGCTTGCGATATGCAGCGCGCACATCCTTCTGCGGGATGTTCTTATCTACACCGAGAATCTTGTAATAATCTACAAATGCCATAGTATAATACCTCCTATTTTTATGATTTTTATAAGAATCCAACAAAAAGTATGCCGTAATTGCCAACTTTTTTGTAATTTTGCAGTTGAAACAAATAAATTCGAGAAAAAGTATGAAAAAGTTATTCGCAGCGCTCTTGTTGGCGCTCACTTTTAATTCGCAGGCAATGGCTCAGCCACGCACCGTCAAACTCAGAGTGATTCAGACGAGTGATGTCCATGGTTCTTTCTTCCCATACGATTTCATCAATCGCAAACCGAAGGCAGGAACCCTGGCACGCGTATCCTCTTATGTAAACGATCTGCGCAAGACCTATAAGGACAATGTCATCCTCCTGGAGAATGGCGATATCCTTCAGGGACAACCTACCTGCTATTTCTATAATTATGTCAACACCCAGGCTCGCAATGTGGCAGCTGATGTAGTCAACTATATGAAGTATGATGCCCAGGCTTTCGGTAATCACGATGTAGAGACAGGTCATGCGGTTTATGATAAGTGGATCAAGGAGTTAAACTGCCCGGTGCTGGGTGCCAACATCATTGATACCAAGACCGGTGAGCCTTATGTGAAGCCTTATATCATCCTGAACCGTGAGGGTGTGAAGATAGCCGTTCTCGGTATGTTGACTCCAGCTATTCCTAACTGGCTGACAGAGAATCTCTGGAGCGGAATGAAGTTTGAGAATATGGTGACCTGTGCCCGTAAATGGATGAAGATTATCCAGGAGAAGGAGAAGCCGGACGTTGTCATTGGTGTCTTCCACAGCGGTAAGGATGGCGGTATTGTCACTCCTGAATATGAGGAGGATGCCTCCCTGCGGGTAGCAAAGGAGGTGCCAGGCTTCGACATGGTACTCTTCGGACATGACCATACCCGCTGCAATGAGACGATCCTGAATGTGGAAGGTAAGCCTGTGGTGTGTCTCGACCCTGCCAATAATGCACTGAATGTGGCAGATGCCGAGGTGACCATTACCCTGAACAAGAAGAAGGTGAATGGCAAAAAACAGTATGTTGTGACAGACAAGAAGATCGTTGGCAGTCTGCCAGATGTGACAAAATGTCCTATTGATGAGGATTTCATGAAGGCATTCGAGCCTCAGATAGCAGAAATCAACAAGTTTGTCAGCAAGCAGATCGGAACTTTCAAGAATACCATTCACAGCCGCGAGTCTTTCTTCGGCAGCTGCGCCTTCAATGATTTCATCCTCAACCTGCAGCTTCAGATCACGAATGCCGATATTGCCTTCAATGCGCCCCTCCAGTTTAATTCAACCATCAAGGCGGGACCTATTTACGTTGGTGACATGTTCAATCTCTATAAATATGAGAATCAGCTCTACGTGATGCGCCTTACAGGTGAGGAGATCCGCAAGCATCTGGAGATGAGCTATGACCTCTGGGTGAATACGATGAAGAGTCCTGAAGACCATCTGCTCCTGCTCGATACCCAGACCAAGGGCGATCAGCAGCGTCTGGGCTTCAAGAACCTCTCCTTCAATTTTGACAGTGCTGCCGGCATCGATTATGAGGTAGATGTTACCAAGCCAGACGGAGAGAAGGTGAAGATTCTGCGTATGAGCAATGGTCAGCCTTTCGATGAAAAGAAGTGGTATAAGGTAGCAGTGAACAGTTATCGTGGCAATGGCGGTGGAGAGCTCCTCACCCGTGGTGCCGGTATTCCAAAGGATAGTCTGGATAGCAGAATCATCTATCGCAGTGAGCGCGACCAGCGTTACTATCTGATGGAGGCCATCGAAAAGATGGGAACGGTAGATGCCAAGCCAAACAACAACTGGAAGTTTGTGCCGGAAGCATGGACCAAGCCTGCTGCCCAGCGTGACTATGAGTTGCTTTTCGGAAAGAAAAAATAATAGATTATGAAGTATTGGTTTATATTTTGCAAGACAGATATCTTGCTCGAGAAGAGAGAAGATGGAACCTATACGATTCCATGTAGTGAGGAAAGTCCGGTAGCAACCAAGCCTTGGACCCATATCCTCAACATCACACCGATGAATGACGGTACGGAAGTGAAGACTTTCACCATTCCAGAGCCCGTAACCGACAATCCGAAATATGAGATGTGCGGTTTGCGTCCTAGCTTTTACAAGCTCTCCCCAGAGTTGTATCAGAAAGCGGGAAAATGTCAGGAACTGAACTATTGGGATATGAACACCCAGTTTTGCGGTGTATGCGGTTCACCTATGAAGATGTCAACAGATATCAGTAAGAAGTGTACCGAGTGTGGCAAGTCTGTCTGGCCCTCTCTCGCTACAGCCATCATCGTTCTTATCAAGAAGGGCGATCAGGTGCTGCTGGTTCATGCCCGCAACTTCAAGGGTAACTTCGATTCCCTGGTAGCAGGTTTTGTGGAAACAGGTGAGAGTCTGGAGGAAGCTGTTCATCGTGAGGTGATGGAAGAAACTGGTCTGACCATCAAGAACCTCAAGTATTTCGGTTCCCAGCCATGGCCGTACCCAAGTGGCTTGATGGTAGGATATACAGCCGAATATGTAGATGGTGAGATTCATCTTCAGAAGGAAGAGCTTTCCCGCGGCAAATGGTTCAGCAAGGACAATCTCCCTGTTTTGCCGGAGAAATTGTCGATTGCCCGCAAACTCATTGATGCCTGGCTAGAGAATAGAATATAAACTTTCGCAAGCAGACTATACTCGCCCTGGACTAATGATAAGTATAGGGTAGAATCTTAAAATGAAGAAATACAGAAGAGATGAAAGAAAAACTTTGGAATGCGAATTACATCAAGGTGATGACCACCAACTTTCTGCTCTACTTTGCCTTCTATCTCCTCACCCCACTCCTCCCACTCTATCTGAGTGAAACTTTCGGGGCTACGAAGGATGTGATAGGCATTGTTCTGAGCGGATATACGGTGGCGGCACTTATCATCCGTCCGTTTAGCGGATATGTGGTGGATGGATTTTCCCGTAAGAAAGTGCTGATGGTCTGTCTGACGGCTTTTGCCATCTTCTTTGCAGGATACATAGCAGCCAGTACCATCCTGATGTTTGCCATCTGCCGAACCCTGCATGGTGGACCTTTCGGAGCGGTAACTGTTGCCAACAGTACCTGTGCCATCGATGTCTTGCCATCGAGCAGGCGCAATGAGGGTATCGGTCTTTATGGATTGAGCAACAACTTCGCCATGGCGATAGCCCCTTCCATAGGTATCTATCTGCACAATCTGGTGGGTAGCTATATGGTACTTTTCTGGATAGCCTTTGTGGTAGCTATTGCTTCTGTAGTGATAGCTGGAACGGTGAAACTCCCAGAGAAGGAAATCATCAGAAACAAGGAGAAGCTCTCGCTCGACCGCTTCTTCCTGACCCGTGCTTGGCTGTTGGCCATCAACATCTGCATGTTTGGTTTCTGCTGGGGTGTATTGAGCAACTATCTTGCCATTTACAGTAAGGAGGAATTAGGCATTACCGGAGGAACGGGTACCTATTTTGCAATCCTCTCTATGGGATTGTTCATGAGCAGATTGCAAGGCAGAAAGGCTTTGAGTCAGGGTAAGCTGACCCAGAATGCTGCCGAAGGAATGCTGATATCGCTCGTTGGTTTTACGATATTCGTAGCCATCAAGCATCCGATAGCCTACTATCTTTCAGCTGCATTGATAGGATTGGGAAATGGTCACCTGTATCCAGCCTTCCTGAATATGTTTATCAATGTAGCCCGCCACGACCAGCGAGGTACAGCCAACAGCAGTATTCTGACCGGTTGGGACCTGGGATTCGGAATCGGTTGTCTTCTGGGTGGTGTTGTAGCCGAGCATTTCGGTTATAGTGGTGCCTTCTGGATGGTAGCGGTCGAAAATGCCGCCGCAGTGGTATTGTTCTTTGCCGCATCCAAGACGTTCTTTGAAAAAAGAAGACGAAACGATTAGCAAAGGAATAAAAAAGTATAAGTTTTTTCCAGGTAAAAGTTTAGCTTCCATCAAGGGCTAAACTTTTACCCTTAAGGCTAGAAATATTTTCCCTTAAGGGAATTTATATTTTTCCTTAAGGATAAATCTTTTTTTCCTTAAGGGTAGTTTTCTGCTGGTTTTAAACCGGTATAGAAGTCCAATTAAAGAAAAAGAGCATTCGTAAGGATTGTGGAAACAAACCCTTTCGAATGCTCTTTGCAATTTTCTTACATGCTTTCTCTCTTAGAATGGGAGATCGTCTGCGCTGCCACCTGCTGCTGGAGCTGCTGGCTGAGCTGGAGGGAATGGAGCAGTTGCACCCTGAGCAGGAGCTGGAGCTGCCTGAGGAGCCGCACTTACTGGAGGGAATGGAGAACCAACAGGCTGCATGCCACCCTGCATGGCAGCAACAGCATTAGGATCTACACGCTGCACATTCCAAGCGCGGACACTGTTGAACCAACGACCATTATATTCGTGTGCATCCAAATCAAAAGAAACCAAAAGTTCCTCACCACTCTGGATGTTGAACTGAGCAAGACGGTCTGCTCCGAAAACATCGAAGCAAAGCTTCTTTGGATACTGCTCGTGAGTTTCGATAACGAACGACTGAGCCTTCCACTCACCTCTTGCAGAAACGCCGCTTCTTTCAGGTAAAACGGCAATTACCTTTCCTTGTAATTCCATATTATTATTTTAAAAATTGTTTCAATCCTTCGCCTGCCGAGCCCCATTTCCATCGAGAATCAAAAGATGTATGAAGAGGCTCAAAAACGAGTGAATCTATCTGTTATTTTTCTTTCTGACTGCGAAATTACTAAAAATAGTTTTAAAACAAAAACATTTCTTCGATTATTTTTGTCTATCCCCAATATTTTTTGTATTTTTGTGCTCATAATTGCGCAAATGCTCCAATTTACCCGTCAAGTAAGGAGCATCAGCAATGAAAATGAGATAAGTAATATAGAAAATTAATAATATAAAATAACGACTCATGAGATTTACAGTTTCAAGTTCAGCATTGAACAGCAAGCTCAATATGCTTGCTAAGGTGATTGGCAGCAAGAATTCTCTGCCTATCCTTGACAATTTCCTGTTTCAAGTTGCCAACGGCGAGATGACCATCACCGCAAGCGACAGTGACAACATCATCAAGAGTACCATCGCTCTCACTGACTGCGATGGCGAAGGCGAGTTCTGCGTTGCCAACCGCGTCATCCTGGATGCATTGAAGGAGTTGCCTGAGCAGCCTCTCAGCTTCGATGTAGATACAGATAGTTATGCCATTAAGATTGTATATCAGAATGGTCTCTATAATTTCACAGGCTTGAATGCTGAAGACTATCCTCCAACACAGGATATGGGTGATGCCTGCACTACCCTCGTCTTGCCAGCACAGGTGCTGATCGACAATATCAACCGTTCTCTCTTTGCAACAGCCAGCGATGAGCTGCGCCCAGTAATGAATGGTATCTATTTCGACCTTACTCCCGAATCGCTTGCCATCGTAGCAAGTGATGGCCATAAGTTGGTAAGAAGCAAGAACTTCACTATCAAGAGTGAAACTCCTGCTTCATTCAACCTGCCTAAGAAGCCAGCATCATTGCTGAAGAACATTCTGAGCAAGGATGATGAGGCAACCATCAAGTTTGATGCACGCAGAGCTGAGATTCAGTTTAGCGATGGCGTATTGAAATGCCGCCTCATTGATGGTCGCTATCCTAATTACAACTCAGTTATTCCAGCCAACAACCCATGTGAAATAACCGTAGATCGCAAGGGCTTGCAGAGTGCATTGCGCCGTGTTTTGCCATTTGCCAGCGAGAGCAGCCAGCTGATCCGTTTCCATATCGAGAGCGGCCGTTTCGAGGTTTCTTCAGAAGACATCGACTTCTCTACTTCTGCCAAGGAAGTTTTGGCTTGCGAATATAGCGGTTCCAGCATCAGCATCGGTTTCAAGGGTAGCAGCTTGATGGAAATCCTGGGTAATCTGAACAGCGATCAGGTTGTCTTCCACTTGGCTGATCCTAGCCGTGCCGGTATCATTGTACCAGCTGAGCAGCCAGAAGACGAGGACATCCTCATGCTCATCATGCCAATGCTCCTTAACGAATAAGGAGCTTGGTTCATCTAAACACCCCTTCCCTATCAGTAATATATAGTAATAAATACTAGAAGTAATGAAATTAAATCTTACTAAGCCTCTGATCGTGTTCGACCTAGAGACTACCGGTCTTGACATGGTAAAAGACAGAATCATCCAGATCTCCTATATCAAGGTGTATCCAGATGGAACAGAGGTTCGTAAAAACCAGTTTGTCAATCCAGAGAAGCCAATCCCTGAAGAGGTGGTTGCTCTTACAGGTATCAGTAATGATGATGTGAAGGATGCACCAACCTTCAAGCAGTTGGCGGCTACCTTCAATCAGGAGTTCTCTGGTTGTGATTTTGCTGGCTATAACTCCAATCATTTCGATGTACCTATGCTTGCAGAGGAATTCCTGCGTGCAGGCATTGATTTCGATTTCTCTAAGTGTCGCCTCATTGATGCCCAGAACATCTTTATGAAGATGGAGCGTCGTAACCTGGCTGCTGCATACAAGTTCTATTGCGGCAGAAAGATGGAGGAAGACTTCGAGGCACACCGCGCCGACCAGGATACCGAGGCTACCTATTGCGTACTGAAAGGCGAGCTGGACCGTTATGCCCCTGGTGTTCAGGAGGAAGCTGACCGTGTGCTCAACAATGACATGGACGAGCTTGCTGAGTTCTCCAAGCGCAACGACAATGTAGATTTTGCCGGACGCATCGTCTGGCAGGAGTTGAAGGATGCCGACGGCAATGTGATACTCGACGAAAAGGGCGAGCCTCGCAAGCACGAGGTATTCAACTTCGGCAAATACAAAGGATGGGATGTGGCAGAGATCCTGACCAAGGATCCTGGTTACTTCACCTGGGTATTGGGAAGCGATTTCACCAACAATACCAAGCAGGTACTCACCCGTATCCGTCTGCGCGAGTTCAACAAGAGAATGGGAAAATAATATGTTAAAAGGAAAGAAAATCGTATTGGGCATTACGGGGTCCATTGCAGCCTACAAGTCATGTCTTATCATCCGTGGTCTCATCAAGAAGGGAGCTGAGGTACAGGTGGTCATTACGCCTGCCGGTAAGGAGTTCATTACCCCTATCACTCTCTCGGCGCTGACCCACAAGCCTGTGGTAAGCGAGTTCTTCTCACAGCGTGATGGTACCTGGAATTCGCACGTGGATCTCGGTCTCTGGGCGGATGCGATGGTCATTGCACCATGTACGGCATCTACCATGGGCAAGATGGCGCATGGTATTGCAGACAACATGCTCATCACCACCTATCTCTCCATGAAGGCACCAGTCTTCATTGCTCCTGCTATGGACCTTGATATGTACAAGCATCCTTCTACCCAGGCTAACATGAAGACCCTTCTCGGCTATGGTAACCATATCATCGAACCGGAAGTGGGATTCCTTGCTTCTGGATTAGAGGGAAAGGGACGCATGGAGGAACCGGATGTCATCGTGAATTACCTGGATAGATACTTCAATATGATGGAGAGTTCCGATGAGGTTGCTGATGTAGAATCAGAGAATCAGAAGACTGCAGAGAAAGATCTCTGCGGTAAGAAAGTGATGATTACAGCTGGACCAACCTATGAGAAGATTGATCCAGTGCGCTTCATCGGCAATTATTCTTCAGGAAAGATGGGATTCGCACTTGCCGAAGAATGTCTCCGCCGTGGTGCGGATGTTACTTTGGTGGCAGGTCCTGTTTCATTAGACTGTAGTCCTGCTATCCACCGCATCAATGTGGAGAGCTGTGAGGAGATGTATCAGGCAGCCACAGCAGCCTTTGCTTCTTCTGATGCAGCCATTCTCTGTGCAGCCGTAGCAGACTTCCGTCCTGCCAATGTAGCGGATAAGAAAATCAAACGCGAAAAGGATGACCTGGAGCTGACACTGGTGCCTACCCATGACATCGCAGCAGCTTTGGGACAGATGAAACAACAGAATCAGCGAATCGTAGCTTTCGCCCTGGAAACCAACGATGAAGAGAGTAATGCACAGAAGAAGAGAGTGAAGAAAAACGCCGACTTCATCGTGCTCAACTCTACACGTAATCCGGGCACTACTTTCCGTACTGACGATAATCAGATTACCATCATCTCTGAAAAGGGAAAGAAAGAATATGAAAAGAAACCGAAGACTGAGGTGGCTCACGACATCATTGACGAGCTGGCTCTCCTGTTTTAGTCCGGTATCTTTAGCTGGTGGCCTCCTGTGCTGCAGTCCTTCTACGATTTCAGCACAGGAGCTGCAAGCTAAGATTACCATCAATCATGCCCAGATCTCGGGCACGGAGAAAGGCGTATTCGACAATCTGCAACAGACCTTGCAGCAATTCGTCAACAATCGCCAATGGACTCATCTTCAGTTTCAGAAGAACGAACGCATCATCTGCAACTTCAATATCACCGTCACCAAGTATGACAGAGACCAGAATCTCTTTACCTGCAAGGCGCTGATACAGGCCAATCGCCCCGTCTTCAATTCGGCATACACCTCCACCTTATATAATAATGTGGACGATAACTTCACGTTTCGTTTTGCTGAATACGACCAGTTGGAGTTCAATGAGCAGCAGATAGACAATCAGCTTACAGCTCTCTTTGCCTATTATGCATATCTTATCATCGGCATCGATTTGGATAGTTTTGCACCCAAAGGCGGTGAAGACATCCTGCAGCGCTGCATGAATCTGACAAACAATGCCCAAAATCTGGATTATCCCGGATGGAAGGCTTTCTCTGATGACCGTAACCGATATGCCATCATCTCAGACTACCTGGATGGAGCGTTGGAACCCTTCAGACAGTTGCAGTATGACTATTACCGGAAAGGACTCGACGAGATGGCGAATAATGCGGAAAGAGGTCGTACCGAGATAACCGCAGCCCTGGAAACAGGACTGAAGAAGGCGAAGGAAAACCGCCCACTCAGTTTGTTGCCACAGATATGGACCGACTTCAAGAAGGATGAACTTGCCAACATCTATCGCGGTAAGGGAACCCAAAAGGAAAAGGAGAGCATCTATGAACTCCTCTTCTCCATCAATCCTTCACAGAATAAATATTGGGATCAGGTCAAGGAATGATTTTTCAGGAATCATCTGTCTGGATAGATTTTTCAGGTTGGAATCTTCATGAGATCATCTTCCAGAACAGAAGCTTCTGAAAATCAGAATCAGCTTTCCCTATATATCTTTATCAAAAAGTAGAATAAATATGCTCAAGCAATTATATATCAAGAACTTCACGCTCATCGACGAGCTGAACATCTCTCTTTATCCTGGCTTCTCCGTCATCACGGGTGAGACAGGAGCAGGAAAGAGTATCATCCTCGGTGCCATCGGACTGCTTCTGGGTAACCGTGCCGACAGCAAGGCGATCAAGGCAGGAAGAGACCGATGCGTGATAGAGGCTCACTTCGATCTCTCCAGATATGGTATGCAGAAATTCTTCGATGATAACGACATCGACTATGATGCCGATGATACAATCATCCGAAGAGAGTTGACTGCAGCTGGCAAGAGCCGTGCCTTCATCAATGACACCCCGGTGCCTCTCACCCGTATGAGAGAATTGGGAGAGCAACTCGTGGATATCCATTCGCAGCATCAGAATCTTCTTCTGCAGAAAGAAGACTTCCAGTTGAATGTGGTGGATATCATCGCTCAGGATGCCGACCAGCTCAATGTTTACCAAAAGGAGTATTATGCCTATCGCAAAGCCAAGGAACTTCTGGAAGAGCTGAAAGCCGAAATTGCCAAGAACCGTGAGAACGAGGAGTTTATGCGCTTCCAGCATAAAGAGCTGGATGATGCAAATCTACAGGAAGGCGAATTGGAACAGCTGGAGCAGGAAGCAGAAACCCTGAGCCATTCGGAGGACATCAAGACCGCTCTCTACGAGGCAGACAGTGCGCTTTCAGGAGACGACGACAGCATACTTGACAAACTGAAGAATGCCACTCATCAACTGGAAAACATCTGTGATGTCTATCCAAGCATGGCTGATGTGGCTGGCAGAATGCAGAGCAGCTATATCGAACTGAAGGACATCGCACAGGAAATCAGCAGTAGTGTAGATCACGTGGAATTCGACCCTAACCGATTGGATGCCATCAATACCCGTCTGGACAAACTCTACACCCTGCAGCAGAAGTTCCATGTGGAAACGGTGACCGAACTCATTGCTACCCGTGACCGCATCGCAGAACAGCTTGCACATATCGATAATGGCGATGAAGACATCGAAGAGAAGGAAAAAGAAGTTGCTGCTCTCCTTGCCAAGGCTGAAAAGCAAGCTACCCTACTCACTTCCATCCGTCAGAAATCAGCAAAGGCCATCGAAAAAGAGATGAAGGGCAGACTCATCCCGCTGGGCATTCCGAATGTGAGATTCGAGATTGCCTTCGCAGAAAAGCCACTGTCAGGAAATGGTGCCGATAAGGTCAGCTTCCTCTTCAGTGCCAACAAGAGTACCCAGCTACAGCCTGTCAGTCAGGTTGCTTCGGGTGGTGAGATTGCTCGTGTAATGCTCTCGCTGAAGGCTATGATCAGTGGAGCCGTGAAGTTGCCAACCATCATCTTTGATGAGATTGATACCGGTGTAAGCGGTAAGATAGCTGAAAAGATGGCAGATATCATGGAAGAAATGGGACTCCAGAACCGACAGGTACTCTCCATCACCCACCTGCCACAGATAGCAGCCAAGGGTAGCCATCATTACAAGGTATTGAAGGAGGAAACCGAGAATGGAACCATCTCGCACATGAAAGAACTCAACAACCAGGAACGCATTGAGGAAATTGCCCAGATGCTCAGTGGCAGTGACATCACGCAGGCAGCTCTTGCCAATGCCAAAGAATTATTGAGAATATGAAAAGAATAAATATGATACTGATGGGACTGATGCTGGGTGCATCATCCCTCTTCGCTCAGCCAGGCTCTGTACAGAAAGCCGCTAAGAGCGTATTTACACTCACCACCTTCAACAAGGATGGTAACATCATCTCTTCTACACAAGGTGTATTTATTGATAACAAGGGAACGGCTATCGGTACCTTCAAACCGTTTGTCGGTGCTGTGAAGGCTACCATCGTGGATGCCAGCGGAAAGTCGATGGACGTGGATGCCATCCTCGGTGCCGATGAACTTTACGATGTGGCTAAGTTCAGAGTATTGGGTAATACTACGGCTGCCAACATTGCTACAGCAGAATCACCTGCGGGCAGCAAGGTTTGGCTCGTTCCTTATTCTATCAAGAAGTCACCTTTTCAGCAGGAGGATATCGCAAGCGTTGAGAAGTTTAAGGAAACTTACAATTACTACATCTTCTCCAACACCGTACCGGACAATGCAGTGGGTTGCCCATTCGTCAACAAAAACGGTCAGGTGATTGGTATCATGCATAGCAATGGTCAGGTAACTGCCATTGATGCCAACTATGCCAAGGAGTTGAAGGTGACGGGTCTTTCCACACTGGATGCAGCTCTTCGGGAAACAGGCATCCGTACCGCTCTTCCTGATACCGAACAGGAGGCGATTACGATGATGACGCTCAACAAGTCTCAGGTGTCACGCGACATCTATGACAAGTATGCAGATGAGTTTATGACCAAGTTCCCTGCTTCAGCATTCGGCTATAAGGAAAAAGCAACTCTTCTTGTAGATAAGAACGAGTTTGCCGAGGCTGCCAAATGTATGGAAGATGGAATCAAGAAATCTTCTGCCAAGGATGAAGCCCACTCCAATTATTCTGATGTCATCTATCAGAAACTGATCTATAAGGGTGATTCTGCCTATACAGCCTGGACTTACGACAAGGCGATAGAAGAGGCACAGAAGGCATACGCCATCAATGCCAATCCTGTATATCAGCATCAGGAAGCACGCATCATCTTTACCAAGGGTGATTATCAGAAGGCATACGATATGTTCATCGCCCTGACCAAGACTTCGGTCAAGAACTCGGAAATCTTCCTGGAGGCAGCTCAGGCTAAGATTCAGCTCAAGGCTCCTGCTACAGAGATTAAGGTTTTACTGGACAGTGCAGTCAATGAGGCTAAGAACTCGGGCACCATGGCTGGTCCTTACTATCTGGCTCGTGGTGATTTCCAGGCGGAACAGGGAGAGTATCGCAGTGCTATAGCCGACTACAATATGTATGATTCGATAGTCCGTCCTGTTAATCCTGCATTTTTCTATGCAAGATACAAGGCTGAGACCAAGTTGCGCATGTGGCAGCCAGCGCTGATTGATATTGCCCGTACCTGCTACCTCGCTCCTAACGAGCCTACTTATTTTGCAGAATGGGCTAGTCTTGACTTGCGTGTGAAGCGATATGCAGAAGGCATCAGTGCAGCCAAGCATTGCATAGAGATTGCTCCAGAATATGCCGATGGCTACCTCCTCCTCGGTTTGCTCCAGATGGAGAACAAGCAGAAGGAAGAGGCTCGCAAGAACCTGGAAAAAGCAAAGGAACTGGGAGATACCCGTGCTGAGGGTTATCTCAAGAAACTGAAATAATAAAATTAAAGGTACATCAAAGGATTGCACTTTCAAACGCCCTGAAAGGGCAAAAGCTCATAGGAGGGTGTGCCATAAGTCACATACAATACGCCCTGAAAGGGCAAAAGCTCATAGCCCAGGGTAACACCCTGGGTTTTTTGTTGCATCTGCTCTGCGCCCTGTAAGGGCAACAGCTTTCAAGTACTAATCAATACACAAAGCTTTTGCCCTTACAGGGCGCCTTGCTGACTGCTACTATACCCAGGGCGTTGCCCTGGGCTAGGAGCTTTTGGGCCTTCAGCCCGTTCTTGAGCCACAAGCGAAAATTCTGTGATGGTGTGCAATCCGGCGTTAAAAAATGTCCTAACCTATTTAGGCTCTGCGGATTTGCAATCCGCAGCAAAGGAGTCTGCTTTCCCTTTTGTTGTGTTGGGGGATTACAAATCCCCCGGTTTTAATAGGTCGAACCTTTTTTTACGGCGGATTGCAAATCCGCCGGGACGCCTAGCGGGATTCATACATCCCCAGGGTAACACCCTGGGTTAGGAGCTTTTGGGCCTTCAGCCCGTTCTTGAGCCACAAGCGAAAGTTCTGTGATATAAAACAAAAAGTGGATTAACCTTTCGATTAATCCACTTTTGTGATTCCGTTGGGGTTCGAACCCAAGACCCACAGCTTAGAAGGCTGTTGCTCTAATCCAACTGAGCTACGGAACCAACACTGCTATTTTTCATTAGCGAGTGCAAAGGTAATACTTTTTTGCGAAACTACCAAATTTTCCCGCATCTTTTTTACAATAAAACCGAATATTATGCAACTTTTCTCCTTCTATGAATTGAAAAGCGCATAATATTCGGTATTCCTCATTCTTTTATGCATCAAAAAGAACGAATATCTTTTATGCATCAAAAAGAATGAATATCATCTTCTACTTATTATTCAGTAATCAGTGTAAACTCTGAACCAGAAGCATAATCCTGACCATTCTGCTCATTCAATGCACGCAGACGGAAGTAGCGAGCCTTGACAGGCTTGTTCAACATCACCTTCTGCAGCTTGGCTGTCTTCTCAAAATGACCCTTCAGGATTGGCTCACCCCAAGTCTTGTTGTCGTTGCTGACGTAGATTTCATAGTCCTTGATGCAACCATTCAAAGAACCATCCTGGCGTGCCAGATAAGTAAAGCCCTTGATGACCTTCTGCTTGCCAGCATCGAAGTCAACCCAGTGAGGATACTTCGCCAATGTAATGGAATACATCGTATGCCAGAAGGTAGAAGGATCGCCATCTACCAAGTAGGCAGCATCACCCTCATCAGGCTCCTGACTGGAAGCAAAGGCTATCTGAAGACCGGATGTCTGCTGATTCTGCTGCATCTTCTTCATAACCTCCTTCATGATTTCACGACCGGTAGCTGAAACCTTCACGATATTTCCGAGCTCTGACTTCACCGCTGGACGGATGATGAATCCGAATGTGGTAGGAGTACTGCGTACCTGATCTGGCGTCAAAGGACCACCCTGTCCACAGCTGGCACCGCCCAATCCTGTAACCTTTGCATCGAGGTGCAAGTGAGTACCGCTGCTCTTTGGCAACTGATATGGATGTGCAGCCAAAGTCAACTCCTGCTGACTCCAAGGCAATGCTGAGGCAGACATTGTACTGTCAGAGATGAATACTACACCCTGCTGGTTGTCGTTAGTAACGGCACACCAGCGAACCTCCTCGCGGTTGCCCTGTGCCTGTGGCTTAGGAAGCATAATGCCCTGTTCTGCTATCGGACTGTGGTACCAACCGATAAACTGGCTGGTCTTGCGGTCGTTGTAGTTGTTGACAGGTCCGCGTCCATAATAATCATACTGGTTCAACTCGCTTGGCAATACCATGGAATAGCCGATACGAGGCAAGATGACCTTAGAACGATTAGCACCGATGGCACTCTGCATCTCGATAGAACCATCCTTATAGATAGTATAGATCTGGCGTGAAGTGAACTTCAGGTCAGCATCAGTCAAGGCATGCTTGTTCTTCTCGAAGTTATAGCAAGACTCTGGGTCGCGGTCGCGGTTGCTGTAATTCACATCGCATCCCTCCTTACCCTGACTCTCTACAGTAAAGTCGAGCTGGTAAGTACCATCCTTCTTGGCAGTATAGTTCCAGTTCTTCACTACATGCTGCAGGTCGTACAGACCATTCTTGAACCATGCATTGTGGTATCCGATACCGGCATCGTTGTCTGTAGGAGCACGATATGCATCGAGCTTAGGACCATTGCCATCCTTGATGATATCCTGGCTGCCATACTTCAAGCTATAGATAGCACCTGTATTCAGGTCGAATGCCACCTGGAAGTTGCCGCCATTGATGTTGGCACGCTTAGCCGCCTTATCTACCGAAAGCTTCATCGCCTTACCGTTCTTGGCAACAGTAGCGATAGAAGGAGCAGCAACATCAGCGCCCTTCACTCTCAACTGCTCTTCCATCTGAGGATAACCCTTGGCAGCCCATGGCATATCCTTACCTAGAAGGAACTGGACTGTTACGAAGTACTCGCTCTTAGGATCGAGGCTTGCATAATCGTATGGCAAGGTATAGAATCCCTTTTCGCGAGGACCCACGATATTCTTGGCACCCTGCAATGGCTGATTCTTTGAAATGCAGACGCCATCCTTATAGAGAGACCATACAATCTGGTAATTCCTGAGAGGCTCGAAGTAGTTCTTATTGAAGATTTCAATCTGTCCCTGCTTCATATCCACAGCCTTCACGCCTACATTCTGATAAACCTTCTTTACCTCATAGTACTGAGCCTTAGGTGAGAAGTCTGGGCGAAGGATACCATTCATACAGAACATACCATCGTTTGGCTTGTTGTCCTTACCGAAGTCACCACCGTATGCCCAGTAGGTCTTTCCGGTTACAGGATCCTGTTTGTTAAGAGCCTGGTCAACCCAGTCCCAGATAGCTCCACCCATGAAGAAGTTGGTGCTCTCGATGGCATTCCAGTAATCTATCAGGTTACCGCAGGCATTACCCATAGAGTGGGCATACTCAGAGATGTGGAACGGATACTTCAGCTTGTACTTGCCCTGTACGGCTCCCTGAACCCAGGCGATGGAAGGATACTGGTTGGAACCCATATCCACGATATCATTGTTGCGCTCATACTGAACTGGGCGGCTGGTATCATAAGCCTTGATGGCATTATAGCAATCTACGAAAGTCTTGCCAGGACCAGCCTCGTTACCCAAACTCCAGATTACTACAGAAGGATGATTCACGGTAGCGTGTACCATCTCCATGTTTCTGGCGATATGAGCGTTGCGGAACTCAGGTACATGAGAAAGACTCTGCTTGCCATAGTAGTACTCATGGCTCTCGAGGTTAGCTTCATCCTCCAGATAGATACCATACTTATCGCAGAGATAATACCAGTAAGGTGCATCAGGATAGTGGCAGTTGCGCACATGGTTGATGTTACCACGCTTCATCAGGAAGATTTCATTCTCCATCTGCTCGCGGGTAGCCGTATGACCTAACAGCGTATTGTTCTCATGACGGTTGACACCCTTCAGCTTGATAGGCTGTCCGTTGAGATAGTAGTATCTTCCAGCTAATCCGAACTCATCCTTCTCGGCAGGAGTCTCCTTGATTTCCACCTTTCTGAAGCCCACGATGGTAGAGAAGGTCTGCACGCTTCTGCCCTTGGCATCCTTCAATTCTCCTACCAGTGTATAACGGTAAGGGGCTTCTGCACTCCAGAGCTTCACCTTGTTGGCTGCATCGAGCGTAGTTTCCAGAACAATCTCTCCCTTGGAATTCAATTTTCCTACGAGAGGAGTAGAAGCAGTAACGCCTTCCATCAGATCATTGTCGTCGGAATAGAGACGGTTGGCATAGAGTGAATACTGCAAGGTGTAACCCTTGATTGCCTTCTTGGAAAGGTTCTGCAACTGGGCAGTGATATGCAAGGTGGCATGGCTGTAGGTTTCATCCAAGTCAGGAATAGCCTTGATGTCTCTTACCTGAACCTGTGGTTTGGCAACCAGAGCCACGGTGCGGAAGATACCAGGCAAGCGGAACATATCCTGACTCTCCAGGAAAGAACCGTCTGAATGGCGATAAACCTCTACCGCTACGGTATTCTCCTCACCCTCCTTATTAAGATAAGGTGTAATGTCGAATTCAGCCAGGTTGCGTGAGTTCTTGGAGAATCCCACATACTTACCATTTATATATAGGTAGAAGAATGAATCTACACCATCGAAGTTAAGATAGATCTGCTGACCCTTCCAGTCTGCAGGAACGGAGAAGGTTCTGCGATAAGAACCCACCTCATTGCGGTTGCGATAGGTCATCCAGTTGGTAGGAGGTGTACGCATCACTCCACCCTTCCAGTCGTTCATCGGCTGCCAGGAGTGCTGGAAGATGACACGCTGGTTAGAATAGAGCGGATCTCCATACTTGTTGTTTCCATCTTTCTGCAGTCCAGCCAAATTCCAGTTCATCGGCACCTTGATGTCGTCCCACTGAGAGACATCATAGTCTGTACGGTAGAAATCCTTAGGACGCTTATCAGGATTTGGAGCCCAATGGAACTTCCATAATCCATCGAGAGATTTCCAGTAAGAACTGTTCTCTGGTAACACCTTTCTCGCCTCTTCGACATTGCGGAACGAGAAGAACCAAGCATGCGGCTGCTGCTTGTTGACAGCTACGGAATCAGGACTTTGCCACTCCCATCCCGTAGGCACAGCCTGCTGATTGTAGAAGTAGCCTCCTAAAGTACCATCTGCCCATGCTGAAGAGCAAATGAGTCCGGTTAAAAGTAATAAATAAGTTTTCTTCATAAGTTGATGTTATTGTTTCTAATTATTTCCTTTGCAAAGTTACGCTTTTATTTTGAAAAGGCAAAATAGTAGAAGGGAAAAAGCGAGAAAACACCCGATTTTTTGAGATAAGCCTTTAAACTTTGCCCTACCCGATGATTTTTTGCACGAAAAACTTGGCAGAATCACAGAAAAGCTGTATCTTTGTCGCATATAAACAATCGTATGACAATATAGATATACTAAATATACTATTAATTAATAAATTCAATCTTAAACAAAGACATTTATGGTAAACAGATTCATTCTTAATGAAGTTTCCTATTTCGGTCCAGGTGCCCGCAAGGAGCTTCCTACAGTAATCGCTAGTCGTGGTTGGAAAAAAGCTTTGGTTGTAACAGACAAGGGCTTGATGAAATTTGGCGTTGCCAAGATGGTACTCGACGTACTTGACGAGGCTAACATCGCTTACGAGGTATTTGATGACGTAAAGCCAAACCCAACAGTTTCCAATGTTACTGCAGGTATTGAGGCTTGCAAGAATGCCGAGGCAGACTTCATCATCGCTATCGGTGGTGGTAGTTCTATGGATACCGCAAAGGGTATCGGCGTGGTTGTTACCAACCCAGAGTTTGCCGACATCGTTTCTCTGGAGGGTGTTGCTCCTACCAAGAACAAGTGCTTGCCTATCGTAGCTCTTCCTACTACAGCTGGTACTGCAGCAGAGACCACCATCAACTATGTGATTATCGACGAGCAGCGCCAGCAGAAGATGGTATGCGTAGACCCTAACGATATTCCTGCCGTTGCTATCGTAGATGCAGAGCTGATGTATTCTTTGCCAAAGGGTCTCACCGCAGCTACCGGTATGGATGCGATGACTCACGCTATCGAAGGTTTGATTACCAAGGCAGCTTGGGAGATGAGTGACATGTTCGAGCTCAAGGCTATCGAGATGATTCATAAGTATCTGCCTATCGCAGTGAATGATCCTACCAATCCTGAGGGTCGCAACGGTATGGCTGTAGCTCAGTATATTGCCGGTATGGCATTCTCTAATGTTGGTTTGGGCGTTGACCATGGTATGGCTCACCCAATGAGTGCCCTTCATGATGTTCCTCACGGAGTAGCATGTGCCATCCTGCTTCCTACCGTGATGCGTTTCAATATGGAGGTAAGTGTTCCTAAGTATGTACAGATTGCCAAGGTTGTGGGTGTTTACAAGGATGGTATGACCGACCAGGAGGCAGCAGAGGCAGCATGCAATGCTATCGAGGAGTTGTCTAAGTTGGTAGGTATTCCACAGCATCTCAGCGAGTTGGGCATCACAGAGGCTGACATCCCTGCCCTTGCCGAGCAGGCATTCACCGATGTATGTACTCCAGGTAACCCTCGTGAGGTTTCTAAGGAGGATATTGTCGCCTTGTATCACAAGATTTTGTAATATAGGCTAAAGATAAGATAATACTTTAGTAGTTTAATCGCCCCAGAAAGGACAAGCATAAACGATGCTTCCCCTTTCTGGGCGATTTTTTTATTCATTTAATCCCTCAACTTAGGCTTTTAATTTCTTTGCTTTCATATTTTACTCCTTTCTTAAATTGCATATCAAACTAAGCCATTCTTCTTCAACAAATCTGTCAATTCTTTCCCCTTTAAAGTACTCCGCTCCGATTTATCATAAATATAAAGCAAGCCGAGACCATCCTCTATATCAGCTAACACTACTGTTATAATACGGGCACCGCCACTTTTACCACTTCCTTTCGATTTGATAGCCATACGAACCTTACGCAAACCACCACCTAAATCTGCACCCAAAGAGGGGGAAGAACTTAATTCATTCATCAATTCTTTCAAATCAGATTTTAACGACTTATAGCGCTTATTCAATCGTTTAGCTTCCCTTTCAAAAGAAGGAAACGTATATATCTTACAACTCATTCAACACGTCCTCCAATGGTTTAAGCTCTAGCTTTCCTTCACGATAGGATTTCAGCTCATGGAGGGCATTGTCAAAACCTGATAGAATTTCGTCTTTAGTCATACAAGGCTCTTCTTGAACCATACACGCCTCATTTGCCTCTTTATTTGCAAAGAGTTTTCTTATCCTATCCAAAAGATGGATATCTTGTGTATTAAGCACCTGACGAATAATATCATTCTGTGCTGCTTGTATATTTAATGCTGTCATACAACTCCTTTTTATTTGTTTTAAAATACCGAATATCACTTATTTCCTGCAAAAATACACAGAAGTTTTCAAAATACCAAATATTTCCAGGCAAATCTACAAAAAGGTTATTGTTTTCTTTGATTTTCAGAGAATTATTCGCATTTTTGCATCGTTATAGGATATAAATTCTTTATATGTCAGAGATACTATATGCTCTCTCCCATCTTCCCCGCAACTCCAAGCAAAGTGCACGAGTGAGAAACAAATATATCATCAACATAGCTGACAAAGTTGTATTTGGAGCTTTAGATACTTCTAGTTCACTTGCAAACCTAACGAAAGATGCAGAAGGAATAGGTTCTTGTACCATTAGCAAGCGTAATAATCAATCGTAAAAAGCAATGGAAGTTGTAGGAACATATAGGAGAAGTTGCCGGAAAGATTAATATCTGTTTTCGGGAAAGTTAATATCTCCAGCCGCACAACAGCTGTTGTGCGCTTGCATAACAGCTGATATGCGCTCGCACAACACGTGTTGTGCGAGCGGAAACCAACTGCTGTGCACCAACTTATCCAGTCTTTTCCTTTCTCGTATCATCAGTCAAAACTCCTTTCACCATTAAGCTTCTGATAATCAGAAAGTATCAATTGGTGTGAAAGGAGAATTGAATTACGAATTGTTTTTTAGAATTTGGTGAAGTATAGCCTCAACATCTTAGAGCGGAGCATCATTTTATCGCCCTTGAGCTTCTCTTTGTAGAAAGCTTCTCGCAGATTATTGATACCGTAGCTTCTGATGCTGTCATTCACAACGGTTGCAGGAATGTCTCCACCATTTTCTCCATGATCCTGATGCCAGTTGTTCTTGTAAGGCGAATGCAGGATCAGACTGTCACCAGTCTGTTCGAATCGGAAATAATAGCCACGGAAGCTGTACATATTCGTGGGAGTAATACTGGCACAAGATATCAGCTTATGCTGCACTCCCCAGAATACTCGTTCCTTGGAAAGGTCGAGATAGTTGCCCGTAGCCAACGTATCTACCCGTTCCAGATGCCAGAATCCATCAAAATCTCCATTATCGCTCGTCTCGATGGTACAGGAATTCACTACCAAACAGATAGCTACTATCAAATATATTATTCTTTTCATAATCTTTTCTCTTTCATAAAGTTAGAAATTGACGATACCTTGTCTTGTCAGGGTAATCTGGAATCCTCTATTGTGTCCCAACATCTCTGTACTGCCGAAATCCATTCCGTAAGCGGCCTTTACAGTATATCTTCTTAAGAAGTGGTAGATGCCTTCTGCCATGAAGCTTACATTATGATGCTTCTTGGTAAATGGCAGGACATAGGTTCCCCATCCCTTCTGATAGGAGGCAAGTACACGATAGCCGAATTTATCGGAAGGCTGACCATCGAATCCCAGGTGATAGGCGATGAAACGGTTATCCTTCACCTCAATCTTACCATCTGTATTATAGATTGGCGAACGATAGAGCGGATTACCCATTACCTGCCCCCAATGCTGCCAGCCAGTATAGTTACTGTGATTGTAATAATTGTCCATTCCAGCCAAATGATCAGGAATATTCACGGTATGATCATGGTTATATGGTCCACTCTGATATTTGGTATGGATATACTCCAAAACAATATTTCGTAACCATCTGCCATATTTGATATTCAGTTCCGCACCTAGCATCATGTCCTTGAGGGAATACATAAAGAAGCGATGGCTTTTCTTGCTCTGCCACTCCTTTCCTTCGCCATATCCATTATAATCAAGCATAAACATCTGACTGTCATCCTCGAAGAAATGATCAGCATAAACGCCCAACTTCCAGGTGTCAGCATTATAGTTGATGCGCATGAGCCAAGACCCCAACTGGTTGCCGGCAATATTGGCATACTGACCTTCACCATCATCTTGTCCGCCAGGAATAAAAGCATGCCACATTCCCTTTAATCCACCTTCTGTAGCCTTGCATTTGAGTCCGCCATTTCCATCATAGGTGTATGGCTTGCCACCAAACTGTGCTGCCATTTCCAAGCCCAATTCGATACTCAAAGGGCAGAATGCGGCATCGTTTCCAATTCGCAGATAGCCAGCCTTGCTATGATAGAGCACACCTTCCGAATACTTGGATTTGCGCTGGGTGAAATCATGCTGCCAGTTTTCATCGGTAAATTTTCCAAAAGCTATATGTCCCTTGAGTTGAACCCAATGATTAAGAATAGGTAGCGTCCAATATTCCGGCATGGCTAACCTTACCTGCGGTACAGGTCGAGCGTTAATGCCCAGCGTCTGGCTACCACTGGAAAGCGTCTGGTTCTTCAATTCCATCGGATATTCTTTAGCACCCACGCTGAGCACACCATGCAGCCATCTTACTTCTGCAAAAGCCTGCTGCACAATAAACTTGCTGGTAAAATGAGTGGGCAATACCAAATCTACACCATAACCTACTCCCCATCTGCGCTGATTATCTGTGGATAGAGGTCGTATCAAACTAGCTCTCAGATAGGCATTCGCCTCTTTCAGAGAACTTAAACCATAACGATTGGCGTTGAGCCAAAGGGGTGTTTTGCCCTTTGAAAAAGTAGCCTGCATATCTATTCGGTATTCCAGGGCACTATCGAGTCTTAATTTTGTAGGTTCCGCATCTTCCTGCCAACAATATTGCGCCTTCACTGATTGCGGACACGCTACAGTGAGGAAGCAAAGCGAAACTAAACAGAAAACTTTCTTCATATCAATGTTTTATCTATAAAACTGAATAAACACTCATTTTATTGTAGTTTTTGCAGTTACTTTAACATTCCTTACGAAAAGTCGGTCTATAAACCTGTTTTGGAAAGATAAAATACGCCAAAATACAATAATTCAACAATACGTACGTTACATTATATAATATAAGAATTAGATTAGTAAGGTTTTTGTAAACAAGATAAACAATGGAAAATAAAGAAGAACATCTCAAACAAATAGATGTGGTGGCAATAGCCAAAGAGATGAAGAAACATAAGAAACAGTATCTTATCGCTCTTCCTGTCACCTTCGTACTCTCTTGCCTGCTCATCCTCTGCGTGCCAAGGTATTATACAAGTACGGCAAAATTGGCTCCGGAAATATCAAGCTTCAGTTCGAGTTCATTAGGTGATATTGCCTCTTCATTCGGCTTCGATATAGGAGGAAACTCTGCAAACGGAGATGCCATTTTCCCGGAACTCTACCCTGAGCTGATAGAATCCAACGACTTTATGGTCGGTATGTTTGATGTCAAGGTGAAATCTAAGGATGGAAGTATCAACACTACCTATTATGATTATCTTGCCACCAAGCGACAGACACCTTGGTGGACAAAAGCGTATAATTCCGTAAAACAGCTGTTTGATACACCTGATTCTACACCCGTAAGTAAAAACGGAAAAGTTAATCCTTTCCAACTTACCCGACGTCAGGATCAGATAGCCCGACTTATGAGCAAAAACATCAAATGTGATATTGATAAGAAGAACTATGTGATTTCCATCACCGTAGAAGATCAGGATCCACTGATATGTGCAACCCTTGCTGATACGGTTCAGACTAAGCTACAGGATTTCATCACTGCCTATCGTACCAAAAAAGCGAAGAAAGACTTAGAGTACTACAAAAAGTTGAGCAGTGATGCCAAGTCAAAATATGAGCGCATCAGACAGCAGTATGGCAGTTATTCAGATGCCAATCAGGATGTGGTATTGGAAAGTTACCGCCTGAAAGCCAACGATATGGAAAATGAGATGCAGTTGCTTTACAACACATACACGAGTCTTCAGGCTCAGGTGCAGCAGGCTCAGGCGAAACTTCTGATGCAAACTCCAGCCTTTACGACCCTGCAGAGTGCATCTGTGCCATTGAAACCGGCAGGACCTAAGAGAATGCTGTTTGTTCTCGGAATGACATTCATCGCATTCATCGTCGTGACAGTATATTCCATTAGAAAATTGATTTTTAGAGAGTAGAAATAATAATAATGAGGAATATGAATGAACTGAATCATAGTAACCATTCGAAGCGAATAGCCACCAATACTTTGGTGCTATTTGCCAGAATGCTCATTATTACCATTGTCAATCTCTATACTGTGCGCTGGGTTCTGAAAGGTCTTGGTACAGAGGATTATGGCATATACAATGCTGTGGCAGGTGTGGTTACTACTGGCACCTGTATCAGCAGTGTTCTAGCGATGGCTACACAGCGATTCTATTCTTACGCAATAGGCTTGGGTGAGAAGGAAAAGCTAACCAGAATATTCTCTGCCAGTGTGAATTTAGTTATTGTGTTTTCGATTATCACAATCCTAGTTCTTGAGCTTGTAGGAAATTGGTTTGTTTCCACACAGATGACAATCCCTGCTGATAGGCTGTCGGCTGCAAGTTGGGTATTCCAGTTTTCTATATTTTCTTTTATTTTTACCTTGCTTCAGATACCATATATAGGAGCAATCTTTTCTAATGAAGATATGGGAGTATATGCACTTGTATCTTCAGCAGACTGCTTCGTAAAGTTGTTGATTGCTGCTTTAATCTGTATGTTTGGTTTCGATCATCTTATTTTATATAGTGGCGCCATGATGATGGAATCTGGATTAGTGATGGTAGTTTATATGCTTGTTGCTTCTCGCAAATACATCGAATGCAGATATACGACAAAAGGAATAGACAAGGAGCTATACAAAGAATTGATATCATTCTCTGGATGGACATTTTATGGTGCTTTGTCTGGAATGGGCATGACTCAGGGAAGTATCATTTTGCTCAATATCTTCTTTGGTCCACTGGTAAATGCTGCATTTTGTATTGGCAACCAATTATACAATGCCATCAACACGTTGAGCAATAGTATAGTTGTTGCATTCCGTCCTACATTAATCAAATCCTATTCGTGCCAGGATATGCCATATATACAGCAACTTTATTTTTCTGCCAATAAAGCAATTTTGTATTTACTGTGTTTGGTTGCAATGCCTTTGATGTTGGAAACGGAATATGTACTGCAATTCTGGTTAGGATACAGCACACCTGAAATCATACTCTTTTGCAGACTCTATATTATATATACGATAGTTTTGACTTTACATAATCCGATTACTATCATTATGCAAGCTACAGGAAAGATCAGAAAGTATAGTTTATATGTAGAAAGTCTTACCATTATGAACATTCCTGTTTGTTGGGGGCTGTTTATACTAGACTGTCCTTCTTATACTATCTTTATCGTTATGATAGTCTTGTGTCTGATAGCTCACAATATAAGATTGTTGATGCTGAGAAAAGCTGTTCCAGAACTGAAGCTGAGAAGTTATTATAAACATCTGATACTTCCTGCCTTCTTCATACTGGGCATAACGAGTATGTTGGAACTGTTCTTGCTGCAGTTACCGATAGCAGGTTTTCAAAGATTTGGGCTAATCGTGATTTCTTCAGTCATGGTAATGTCTATATTGATATACGTATGGGGCTTTTCGGAAGCCGAACGAAAATTATTGCATTCACTGATTCATAAGGTAGTGAATAAAAGGCAAACAGTATTATAAAGGAAACAATAAATTATGGGATACATTTTACTATCAGTACTTTTGATAACGATTATACTTTGTTATCTGGAAGATTACATCAAGAGATATAGATCTTTTCTATATATCTTGATGGGATTCGTTATGGTTCTCATAGCAGGATTACGCGAAATAGGTCTGGATCCTGATTCTGAAAATTACGAGTATTCTTTCCAGCATTATTATCAGAGTTCTGAGATGGGTATGGTAGAACCATCGTTTACTCTCATATCTGCTGTTCTAAATGTATTTACAGATAATGTGCATCTTTTGTTTTTAGTTTATGCATTCCTTGGTGTCACTATCAAGCTATATGCATTCAAAAAAAACTTGCAATGCATTTTCGTGCCAATGATGTTATATATAAGTTTCTACTTTGTATTGCATGAAATGACACAAATCAGAGCTGGAGTTGTGTCTGCTTTATTCTTGTTGGCTGTGTACCACATAGCTAAAAAAGAAAAAAGAAAAGCATTACTGCTGATCATAGTTGGCTCATTCTTCCACTATTCCTCCTTAGCTCTGCTACCAACACTCATGTTTGGCAATAAAGATTTCAACCGCAAAGAAAATATAATGATAGCGTTACTCATCCCCCTAAGCTATCTCATATATTTCGGTGGTATCAGTATGCTGCTGAATACTGACATTCCACTTATCGGTAACAAACTAGCCATCTACCAGCAGGCAATGGAAAAAGGAAAAATGACAGTAAACATAAATGTCTTTGATCCTGTACACCTTGTCTCCGTGATGTTGTTTTACTACACATTATATTTTCGAAAGACAATCACCGCCTTCAATGAAAACTATAATGTTGTAATAAAAATAGTGGCACTAGGGCTGTTCTTGCATACAAGTTTGGCTTTTCTCCCAGTTCTAGCTTTGCGAATCAGTCAGTTATACTGTATCGTTAACATTTTCTTATTTTCAGGGATCGTATATACAGTCAAACAGAAATGGATGGGAATTACAATCCTGGTGTTATTATCGATATTCCAAATGTATCTCGCTTTACCTCATTATGGATTAGGTGATATCGTGAGATTTTAAATAAAGAAATACAATGAAAGCAAGAGTTATAGCATTTTACCTGCCACAGTTTTATCCGATTCCCGAAAACGACAAGGTTTGGGGACCGGGATTCACAGAATGGACGAATGTAGCCAAGGCTCGTCCGGTATTTCATGGGCACTATCAGCCTAGAATACCGGCAGATTTAGGTTTCTATGATCTTCGTTTGCCTGAGACTCGAGAGCAGCAGGCCCAGTTGGCACGCGAAGCAGGTATAGAAGGATTCTGCTACTGGCATTACTGGATGGGTAACGGTAAGCGCCTGTTGCAGCGTCCTTTCGATGAAGTACTAAATTCCGGCAAGCCAGATTTTCCTTTCTGCCTGGCATGGGCAAACCATAACTGGAAAACAGGAACATGGAAGAACAATGGTGGCAACCAGATGATCTGCGAACAGAAATATCCTGGAGACGATGATTATATTGCTCACTTTCATTATGTTCTAAAAGCTTTCAAAGACCATCGCTACATTACAGTAGATGGAAAGCCACTGTTCTTGATATTCGACCCTTACCACTTTAAAGATATAACCCATTTTATCCATCTCTGGCGTGACTTAGCCAAAGAAAGCGGATTGAAAGGTATTTACTTCGTTGCTATGTGCTCAGCCACAACCACCATAAAGCGCAATGAAGATGGCTCTTTGAGCAGAGTGGTTCCTAATCTGGACAGTGCTTCTGAGGTTTATGAAAGCTTTATCAAACTAGGATTTGATGGCATTAATCCAATGGGAAAAAACCGCGCAGAAATGGTGTATCAAGGAAAATATTGTCGCATCATTCGAAGAGCATTACAAAAGAAGTTTTCCTTTCTGCCTCCGTTGAAATATGATTATCCGAAAGTGATGAAGCATTTCTATATGCCCGAAGACCAATGGAACAATGTATTCCCTACTCTCTTCCCACAATGGGACAGAACTCCAAGAGCAGGCAAACATGAGGGGATATACGTAAACGCTACCCCACAGAATTTTGAGGAGCATATCAGAGGGGCACTTCAAATTATTAGAAACAAACCGGAAGATAAGAAAATTCTATTCTTGCGTTCTTGGAACGAATGGGGCGAAGGAAACTATGTGGAACCAGACTCATTATATGGCCACGGTTTTCTAGATGCCATAAAAAATGAAATAAAAGCGGAATAAAATGGAAATAAAAATAATCCCGACAGGAGGACTTTGCAATCGACTGAGAGCTATCGCAACTACCATTGCGATAGCAAAGCACTATAACTGTTCGCTATCCATCTATTGGAACAACAGTAGAGGGCTCAAGGCAAACTTTGCCGACTTATTCGAACCTATTCATATAGAAAAAGTGCATCTGATAGAGAATACGCAATGGCTATATCATATCAACGGAACCAAGGATTATCTCTTGAGAAAATGGTTCCTTCGGTTGGGTAATGAGCAGGTAGTTTTCAATCATAGCATCTATAGAGAAGGAGATATCTATCAGAAGTTGAAGAGTAATTATAAGGGCAAACTGCTCTTGATTTCTTGCTATCCTATGTGTACGGATTATCAAATTCAGAACATATTCGTTCCGAAAAGAGATCTTCAGCTGCGGATTGATCAAATAACCTCGACTTTCTCGAAAAATATGATTGGTGTTCATATCAGAAGAACAGACAACATAGCTTCTATCAATTCTTCACCAATAGATGTTTTTGTCCATCTTATGCAACTTGAAATAGAAAAAGATGATACTGTGAAGTTTTATGTGGCTAGTGATGATGAGAAGGTAAAAAAAGAACTGCAAGATAAATTCCCGGGAAGAGTCATTACATTAATGGATGATACCAGCAGAGACTCTCTCGAAGGTATGAAATTCGCTGTAGTGGATTTATTCTGTCTAAGTAAGACTAAAAAAATATTGGGTAGCGTGGCATCTTCCTATTCACAAATTGCAGCAGAAATTGGCGGTATCAAAGTAGAATATGCTAAATGTAATGAGAATTAAATAGTTTATGACACCTGAAATAAGTATCATCATACCAACTTACGCTCCTGGAGAATTACTCAGGATGTGTTTAGATAGCCTGGAGCAGCAAACTTTAGGCAAGGAGGCGTATGAGGTATGTCTCGTTTTGAATGGAGACAAAGAACCTTATTATGCCAATATAAAGGAATATCTGAAAAATTATAAGATGAAGGTTCATTTGATTTATAGTGAGCACAAAGGTGTTTCGTTTGCTCGAAATCTAGGCATAGATTTTGCAAAAGGTAAATACCTTACTTTCATTGACGATGATGATCTTGTAAGTCCAAACTATCTGGAACAATTAACCAAAAACAGTTGCGACAATGGAATCACTGTTGCCAATATGATTGCTTTCAGAGGACAAGTTGAAAATGTGGCAGATCATTATCTCTCTTCGGCTTATCAGCGATATGATGTAGGGAAGAAAAAGAATGTTTTCCGTCATCGCAGCCTGCTGTCTAGTGCTTGCTGCAAGCTTATTCCCCGCACATTGATTGGTGATATTCGCTTTAGAACGAATTTATCTCATGGCGAAGATTCCTTCTTTATGTTTATGGTATCGGCAGGTATCAAACAAATAAACGTTACACCTCCATCCGCCATTTACTATATTCGCAAGAGAGACGGCTCATCCTCAAGAAGAAAGGAGAATAGGCGCAAAAAGCAGAAAATGGAGATCAAGCTCTTCTATTTCTATACAAAAGAGTATTTCTCACATATAAAAAAATATAATTTGCTATTCTACGTAAGTCGCATTGTTGCAACTGCTTACAAATTGTTTCTAGAGGATTACGTAAGACCTCTGTAAAAGCATCTTGCTTCTTTTACAATATTAAGCAGTTTTGTTCGTTATAATATAAAAGGATAAAAGAGAATGGATAGGAACAGGTTAGTATCAGTTATCATGCCTACTTATAATGCCGGCAAATTTCTTGCCGACAGCATCAGTAGTATCCTAGACCAAACCTATCCTGACCTGGAATTGCTGATTACAGATGACGGTTCCACAGATCCAGTAACTCTGGATTTGCTGCACAAGATAGAGGAAAGGGATAGCCGGGTGGATGTGCTCTATCTTGACCACAACCATGGAGCAGGATACGCCCGGAACAAGAGCATAGAACGTGCCAGGGGAAGATACATCGCTTTCTGTGATAGTGACGACCGGTGGACACCGGATAAACTGGAAAAACAAATCGCATTCATGAACCAGAAACAGTGTGCTCTATCCTGTGCCTCATACATCATCTTCAATTTGAACGAACAAAAATCTGTAGGCATCAATATCGCTCCGCCTAAAATCACCTTCTCCATGATGAAACGGGATAATAAAATAGGTTGCCTCACTGCTATCTATGATACCCAACTGCTGGGCAGAAAATACTATATGCCCACTTTACGTAAGCGACAGGACTGGGCTCTCTTCCTGCAAATCTTGAAAGATTGCAAGGTGTGTTATTCCTACCCCAACCAGCCGCTGGCTGTGTATTGCCGCCACAAGCATTCCATATCCAGCAGCAAGATATCACTTGCTAAATACAATATAGCTGTTTATCGTAGCATTCTGGGGTATGGATGGTTGAAGGCTTGCTTCTACTTTGCTTTTTTGTTTTTGCCAACATACATTCTGAAGCTAATGAAGCGAAAACAGGATAGTTACTGCTTTGTTAAAAGAAAAGGATAGCTAAATATAATATATCGCACAACTTTACGTTTATATAGTAAATGGAATAACTCTATATGAGAAATAGTATTGTTAAGACAAAAGTCATAGCAGATGGAATGAGTGCTATGGAGCGAAACGTCAAGCGAGCTGGCGACTTTCTGTTAGCAACCATCAGCTTACTGCTCGTTTCGCCTCTCATTCTTCTAATATATATAATGGTAAGATGTGAAGATGGTGGACCAGCTATTTTCAAACAGGAACGAATCGGACGGTTTGGGCGCCCCTTCAACATCTATAAATTCAGAAGCATGACGGTGGATGCAGAAAAGAATGGTCCTCAGCTCTGTTCCCATAAAAAAGATAAGCGACTTACACGCATAGGCAAGTTTCTGAGAAAACATCATCTGGATGAACTTCCTCAACTCTGGAACGTGATTTGTGGCGATATGTCGTTTATTGGTCCAAGACCAGAACGAAAGTTCTACATAGACCAGATTATGGAACGTGACCCTAGATATAAGAATCTGTATCAGATTCGCCCTGGTGTTACTTCCTATGCTACCCTCTATAACGGATACACAGATACGATGGAGAAGATGTTGCGCCGCCTGGATATGGACCTATACTACCTGGAGCATCGTTCATGGTGGTTTGATGCCAGAATCTTAGGCAAGACTTTCATCAAGATGATCTTCGGAAGAGTGTTCTAAAACAAAAAAGTCATACCCCCAATCAAAGGGATATGACTTTTTTTGTTTCTTACAGATGATTCGAAAGCCCCAGCAAAGCCAAGGCTGCCTCATTATATTCATTGATGACATCGGCATGCTTCATACCCATATCTATCGCCTCCTGCAAGGCATTGGCATATTCCACATAGCTGATTTCGCCACTCTCATACTCGGCAGTACTGAGGCGAACGATTTCTTTTGCCTTAAAAATGTTCTCGCCGTTATAATAAGCCATGCGCTTGGCTGCATTCTGGAAACGGTTGTAGCCTAGGCGATAATCACGTTCCTTTTCTCTCCGCTCCTGCTGCATCTCCAGTTCTGCAACCTCACGATCCTTCTTGGCAGCCTTCACCTTTGCTTTGGTAGCGCCGTAGAAGAGAGGCACGCCTACTCCAATCTCAAAGCCGAAGAAGTTACCCTCGGTAAAACGCTGACGGTCGATGTGATAAGGGTCCCAACTGGAAATGAGTGCCTGGGTACGGACCGTAAGCGAAAGAGATGGCACATAACCAGTCTTGGCGCACTTCACCTCCTTATCGAGTGCCTTCAGACGGTCTTGCTGATACTGCGCATCAGCAGTCTGCTGATAGTTGAAGGTTCCGCTAATAGGAGATTCCAGTGCAATGAGATAAGATTCGGCAGGTAAAACAGGCTGATCGGTATTTAATAATGCCATCAGTTCCAACTGCTTATTCTCAGCCTCACTCTTCACATTTACCATCTCTAAATGGTTTTCATTACGCAAGCGCTCGGCTGTAAGGAACTCCAGCTGTCTGGCTTCGCCTGCCTTGTAACGCTTCTCGGCTACATCGCAATAACGGTCGAGGATAGAATCCTGACGCTGAAGGATACTCAGACGATGAGTCTGATAGAGCATCGCATAATAAGCAGAAGCTATCTTAAGCTTAATCTGCTGATCAGTTACGCCCAGACGACTTTTCTCTGCCTGAGTTTCAGCCTTCAGCTGACCGCGGCGGGCGGTATAAACCGTTGGAAATTCGATGCCCTGTGAAAATGCAAGAGCATTATCGGTATCGCCACTTGAAGCCGGATTCTGTCCGAAAGCAATCTCCGTCTTGTCCACATCCCATGCCGTCCCTTCCATTACCTTGGCACGTTCTATCGATTTTCTTCCAGCCTGCAACGTCAGGTTCTGCTTATTTGCCAACTGGAAACACTGCTCCAAAGTCATCTTCGTGCCAGAAATGGTGGCATCGAAAGGCTGAGCCTTTGCCTCTGAAGGGGCCAGCAGCATCAAAACTGCTGCCAGCCCGAATATAGTTTTCTTTTTTCTATTGTTCATCCTAAATGTTTTTATGTTATCTTCTAAAAAGCCTATTTCCTGGTGAATGTCTTGTAGATAGCAGGCAACACCAGCAAGGTGAGCAGTGTACTGGTTATCAGACCACCTATCACCACCGTAGCCAGTGGGCGCTGTACCTCTGCTCCATCACCCTGGGAAAGTGCCATTGGCAGGAAACCCATAGAGGCAACAAGTGCCGTCATCAAGACAGGACGCAAGCGAACCATACAGCTCTCGATGATGCGATGATGAATCAATTCTGTAACTCCAATGGATGCTGACTGTTTGTCAGCAGTCTTTTCTTCACGCTGCATCTGGTTCATCTGTCCGATAAGTACGATTCCATTGAGCACCGCTACACCAAAGAGGGCTATGAAGCCGACACCTGCCGAGATGCTGAAAGGCATACCTCTGAGCCACAAAGCCCAGACTCCTCCGATGGCAGCCAGCGGAATGGCAGAGAAGACGAAGAGCGACTCACGAACATTCTTCACCGTAGCATAGAGCAACAGCAAGATAATGACAAGTGCTATCGGTATTACTACCATCAGACGGTTGGTAGCACTCTGCAGGTTTTCAAATTCACCACCATAATTATAATAGTAGCCATCCGGTAACTTCAGCTTTTCATCGAGAATCTCCTGGATGTCCTCCACGGTACTCTGCACATCCCTGCCCTTCACGTTGAATCCAACGTAGATGCGGCGGGCACCATCCTCATGAGAAACCTGAGCCGGCGCTGGTGAATAATCAATATCAGCCACCTGGGACAACGGAATATCCGTACCATCCTTGAGAGGGATGCTCAATTGCTCAAGCGACTCTACGTTGCGTTGCGAAGGATCCATACGCAGCACGATATCAAACTTCTTGTCTCCTTCGTAGAGAGAACCAGCCACGGCTCCGGCAAAGGTGGTTTCCAATATCTCACTGATATCATCCACACTAACCCCGTAGGCAGCCATCTTTTCATGGTTGTATTTTACCTGGATCTGAGGCAAACCGGCAACTTCCTCAACAAAGATACCGCTCACGCCCGGCACATCTTCTATCATTTTCTTCACCTTGCCTGCCTGCTGAGTGAGCACGTCCAGATCATCACCAAAAATCTTGATAGCCACATCCTGCTTGATACCTGTCAGCAGCTCATTGTTGCGCATCTGAATGGGTTGAGAAATCTCAGCTTCCAATCCAGGAATGGCACTCAAGGTTTCCTCCATCTTCTCCATCAATTCTGGAGTAGTCTTGGCAGAGGTCCATTCGGCCTTCGGTTTCAGTGCAATCATGATGTCGGCACGTTCTACCGGCATCGGGTCGGTAGGAATCTCAGCACTACCTATTCGGCTTACAACCTGCTTAATCTCAGGATATTCCTTCTTGAGCAACTTTTCAGCCTTGGTACAACTCTCCACCATCTGCGACAATGAAGTTCCCTGCGACATACTCATCTCCACGGCAAAGTCACCTTCTTCCAGACTTGGGATGAATTCGCCTCCCAGATATTTGAAGCCCACGATACTGACGCAGAAAAGAGCCACAGCACCAGTGATGACATCCTTGTTACGAGCCAAGACCCAGTCAAGAACGGGACGGTACCATGCCTGCAACTTCTCTATCACGCGGTCGGAGAATGTTTTTCGGGTATGTACCTTTCGACTTAACATCAGCGAACTTGCCATCGGCACATAGGTAAGCGAGAGAATGAAGGCTCCCAGAATGGCAAAGAATACGGTAAGTGCCATCGGACGGAACATCTTTCCTTCGATTCCTACCAGTGTCATCAGCGGAATATATACAATCATAATGATGATTTCACCGAACGCAGCACTCTGTCGGATTCGGGAAGCAGAGAAATGAACTTCCTCGTCCATCTGTTTCTGAGTCAGGGCAAATGGGGTTGCTGCTCCGCCATTCTGACATTGAGCAAGATAAGCAGCACGAACTTCCGGCTGCGAGAAATGACCGGTATTGATATGTGTCACCACAGCTTCAACAATGATGACCGCAGAATCCACTATCATACCAAAGTCGATGGCTCCCAGCGACATCAGGTTTCCGTCGATGCCAAAGGTCTTCATCATACCGAAGGCAAAGAGCATACTCAGTGGAATGACACTTGCTACGACAAGTCCGGCTCGCCAGTTACCTAGGAAGATAACAAGTACGAAAATGACGATAAGTCCGCCTTCAATCAGGTTGCGGGCGATAGTGCCCTCTACTCGGTCCACCAAATTGGTTCGGTCGATAAACGGTTCGATCACCACTCCTTCCGGTAGTGATTTCTGAATCTGACTGATTCGTTCCTTTACATTCTTGATAACTTCCTGGAAGTTCTCGCCCTTGAGCATGATGGCAATACCAGCCACCACCTCGCCTTCGCCATTGCGGGTAACGGCTCCGAAACGGGTAGCATGGCCCAGCTGAACCTTTGCCACATCGCCCACCTTGACTGGTGTTCCATCCACCGTCTTCACCGTGATGTTGGCAACATCCTCCAGATTCTTTACCACACCGATGCCTCGGATGTAATACTGGTTGGAGTTCTGCTCGATGTAGCTGCCACCCGTATTGGCATTGTTACGCTGCAAGGCATCAAACACCTCGCTCACGGAGACTCCGCTGGCGTTCAGCTGGTCGGTATTGATAGCCACCTCGTATTGCTTGACATAGCCGCCCCAACCGCTTACTTCGGCAACGCCCGGGGTTCCGGAAAGCTGTTTGCGCACAATCCAGTCCTGCATGGTTCTGAGCTGGGTGAGCGAGTATTTATGCTCGTATCCCTCCTTGGCACGAATGGTATAGTGGTAGATTTCGCCCAATCCGGTGGCGATAGGTCCCATCTCTGTCTCGGTGTTCTTAGGCAGTTCTTTCTCCAACTGTTCCACCACCTGACTCACCTGCGAACGTGCCCAATAGATATCGGCGGCATCGTCGAAGACAAGCGTGATGACCGATAGTCCGCTTCTTGAAATGCTACGACGTTCCTGGATGCGGGGTATATTTGCAAGCGCCATCTCTACAGGAGTGGTTACGTATTGTTCCACCTCCTGAGCTCCCAGCGAAGGAGCCTGTGTGATGACCTGCACCTGATTATCTGTAATATCTGGGGTGGAATCGAATGGCAGATGCACAAGCGACCAGACACCCCATATCGCCAGGGCTATAGAGAGTACTCCAATCACCAGTTTGTGGCGAATGGAATAAGTAATAAGTTTCTGAAACATAAGCTTTAATCTAAAAATGATTCGTTGAAAACTATTAAAGCTTAATGCGCATGCTCACCATGTTCGCCTGTAAGCGAAGCCAGATAATAAGCGTTCGCAGTTACAATCTTCTTGCCGGCAGCTCCATTCTTACCCTTCAGCAGATGGTTGCAAAGCTTCACCTCCGTATATTTACCATCCGAAGCGCCTGTGGTCACCTCATGACGGGAGAAGCTGTAGTTACCCTTGCTAGGAGCTCCATTGAGAGCGAAGACATACTGCTTTCCATCTGCACTCACAATTGCATGGGATGGCAAAGCGAGACACTGCTGGCTGCCTGTAGCTATCTTTCCGCTTACATACATACCTGCGAAAAGCTTTCCGCCATGAGTATTGCCTGAAGAAGAATGCAGATAACTCTTCACGCTAGCTGCATCCAATTTTACATGAACAGCAACGGCTTTCGAGTTATCGTTAAAGTATTGATTCATACCATAAACAGTTCCTGAAAGTTTTACGCCAGGCTGATTGGTCAGGTTTATGGTCACCCGATTGCCCACCTTGACCTTCGCCAAATCCTTCTCGAAGACATTGAGGTCGCATTCCACCGCCTGGGTGTTTCTGATCTTCATCAGAGGAGTCTGCATATCAGCATAACTTCCCAGACTGGCAGTCATCTCGCTCACGATGCCGGAGATAGGCGCATGCAAAGGGAACGCTGTGGTAAACTTGCCTTTGGATACAGCGGAAGTAGAAATACCCATCTGGCTGAGTTGCCTGCCAATACCCAAAAGATTGGCATGAGCCACTTGGTAATCTTTCTTGGTCTGCTGTAAGGTACGCTTCACACCTGCTCCCTGCTTACTGAGCAGAAGTTGGCGCTCCAAATCAGCCTTGGCAAGTTCGCACTCCTTGGCAGCAGAGTAATACTCACGCTGAAGACTTACCACATCAGTATTTTCAACGGTAGCAACGACCTGTCCTTTATGAACAAGCTGTCCTTCTTTCACAAAAATAGATTTCACGATACCGCCCATCAAAGAGGCAACATCCCCCATCGCCTGTGCACGCAGTACGAGCGATCCCTTCGCTTCTATGGTAGCATCCATCTCACGCTCCACAGCCTCACCCATCTTCAAATCTACGGTGCTGACCTGCTTGGCAGTCAACGGAATATGATCAAAATCTACTTCTTCTTCATGCTCATGCTCCTCGTGTGCATGAACCTCTGAACCGGTCTGTTTCGCAAAGAAAGCGAATCCAGCCCAGGCAATCGCCGTAACGGCGACAATCAAAATTATTCTTTTCATGCTTGTTTTTTTCCTTCTATTTTATAATTCTACGCTACAGTTTCACACTACGAATCTTATCAAAAATCCGTTGGCAAAAGTACACAGAAAATCTTGCAACTCAGTTGCATTCGAATCTTCAAACCGATTTTTGCAACCAAGTGGCAAACTTGTAAAATCATAAAATAGAAGGAGGCCCCCGCCTGCTATAGCCAGCCGCCAACCCCTCAACAAGCGGAGAAGCTGCCACATGCTGCCATCTCACTGAAATGAGTGAGAGACGAGGGAGGGTTAAAAGGGAAGAGCAAGACAGGATCATGAGCTGATGGTTCTCATCTACCAGCAACTTGCGGATACCCTTCACCACTTTGGAATTGACTACAAACTGATGCATTTGACGAACGCTACAGTTCTCACGATCGCTATCATTTTCCTGATCATGATGGTCGGTATGCTCATCATTGATGTTGCCATCCTGCTCACATTGCTCCTGAATCATACAGATACGCCCCATGTGGTGATGATGGGTCATCACCGTAGATAGCAATATGCTCAATGTAGCTATCCAGAGACTGAATATGTATAATCTTCTTTTCCTCATTCGCAATTTGGCTACAAAATTACAGTTTTTTTGCAATATTACCAAGACGACGTGATGATTTTATAGCATTTTTTCTAAAAAAAACTAAAAGACAAGTATCCGTACTTAGTTCATAGCCGTATTTAAAATTAAATTTAGTATCTTTGCAATCAAAATTAGTACATAAATAAAAATGAAAAAGTTTATTGCAGTTTTACAGTTACTCTTAGTAGTAATGTTGGCTCATGCGCAGATGATGAACCCTGTGAAGTTCTCTACATCGCTCAAGACCAACGGAACCGCTGTAGCGGAAATCGTGTTTAATGGAAAGATTCAACCGGGATGGCATGTTTATTCTACAGGTTTGGGCGCAGACGGACCTATTTCAGCCACTTTTAACGTAAACAAGCTTGACGGTGTAGAACTCGTAGGCAAGTTGCAGGCTCGTGGCCATGAAATTTCAAAGTTCGACCCTCTCTTTGAGATGAAGTTACGCTTCTTCGAGGGTAGCGCTACTTTCGTACAGAAAGTGAAGTTCACCAAGCCTAACTATCTTATCGATGCTTATTTAGAGTATGGCGCTTGCAGCGACCAGAATTGTCTTCCTCCTAGCGAGGCAAGCTTCAAGCATAGTGGTAAATCTCCTGCTGTAGATGGCAAGGATGCTGTCAGCCCTGAAGATGCGAATGCTAACGGAAAGGCTGAAGATCCAGCAGCTATCGCTAAGGCGAAAGCAGACTCTTTGGCTCAGCTTGCCGTAGCAGAGAAAGTAGATAGCACAGCTAATATTGATTCTTCATTCTCTGTAGATGGTGATGATGCTAAGGCTTGGTGGAAACCGGTTGTAAAGGAGCTTCAGGCGTTTGGTGGCAACAATGACATTGCCAACCATTCACTCTTCTATATCTTCATTATCGGTTTTGTGGGCGGTTTGCTCGCTCTTGTAATGCCATGTATCTGGCCTATCATTCCGATGACAGTAAGCTTCTTCCTGAAGCGTGCCAAGAATGACAAGAAGAAGGGTATCCGCGATGCTATCACTTATGGTTTGAGTATTGTCATCATCTATCTGGCACTCGGCCTCACCGTTACTGCCATTGCAGGTCCTAGTACCCTCAATGCGCTTAGTACAAGTGCGGTATTCAACATCATCCTCTTCTTGCTTCTGGCAGTCTTCGCATTCTCATTCTTCGGATGGTTCGAAATCAAGTTGCCAGACAGTTGGGGAAATGCTGTAGATAACAAGGCTTCCAGCACAACAGGACTCATCAGCATCTTCCTGATGGCGTTCACACTCGTGCTCGTAAGTTTCTCTTGTACCGCTCCTATCATCGGCTTGCTTCTGGTACAGACTGTTACATCGGGTGATTGGTTGGCACCAACCATTGGTATGTTTGGTTTTGCCCTGGCTCTCGCCTTGCCATTCACCCTCTTTGCACTCTTCCCATCTTGGTTGAAGTCAGCTCCTAAGTCTGGTTCCTGGATGGAGACCATCAAGATTGTGCTTGGTTTCATTGAGCTTGCTTTCTCTTTGAAGTTCTTGTCTGTAGCAGATTTGGCTTATGGCTGGCACATTATGGATCGCGAGGTATTCCTCTCACTCTGGATTGTCATCTTCGGCCTGCTCGGTCTCTACCTGATTGGCAAGTTGAAGTTCCAGGTAGATGCCATCGGCGGTGACCTCAACAAGCCAATGCCAGTAGCTTGCATTATGCTTGGTCTTTGTTCCTTGGCTTTCTCTGTTTATATGATTCCTGGTCTTTGGGGTGCTCCTTGCAAGGCAGTAAGTGCTTTTGCCCCACCAGTAAATACCCAGGATTTCAACTTGAATACCAAGGTGGTAGAACCGGCTTATAAGGACTACGAGGAAGGTATGGCAGCAGCAAAGGCAGCAGGCAAGCCTATACTGATTGACTTTACCGGCTACGGTTGTGTCAACTGCCGTAAGATGGAGGCTTCTGTATGGACAGACCCTAGTGTTACTGACATTTTGACAAAGGACTACGTACTCATCTCACTCTATGTAGATGACAAGACTCCATTGTCACAGCCTATGGAGGTGACTTTCAATGGCGAAAAGCGTACATTGAGAACCATCGGTGACAAGTGGAGCTACTTGCAGGCAAGCAAGTTTGGTGCTAATGCCCAGCCATTCTACATTCCTGTGGATAATGAGGGAAATCCTCTGAACGCTGCATTCAGTTTCAAGGAGGATGTCAGTGCTTATCTTGACTTCCTGCATAAGGGCCTTGATAACTATCGTAAGTAATAATTAACTTTTCATAAGGCGGGAGTGGCATGTTATTTGCTATTCCCGCTTTTGTAATTAAAGTATAACACTATAATTTGTAATTAAAGTATAACACTATAAAAAGAGGCATTTATGAACAATAAAGAAGTTCCAGTCCTGCTTTTGACAGGCTATCTGGGCAGTGGTAAGACTACCCTGCTCAACAAGATTTTGGCTAACAAGAAGGGTATCAAATTTGCCGTTATCGTCAACGATATCGGTGAGGTGAATATTGATGCAGCTCTCATAGAAAAAGGTGGTGTGGTAGGTCAGAAGGATGATTCCCTGGTTTCACTCCAGAATGGATGTATTTGCTGTACCTTGAAGATGGACCTTGTAGAACAGCTCAAGGAAATCGTAGATATGAAGCGTTTCGATTATATTGTAATAGAGGCAAGCGGTATCTGCGAGCCTGCACCTATAGCACAGACCATCTGCTCTATCCCATCCCTGGGTCCTCAGTATATCAAGAATGGTATCTTGCGCCTAGACAGCATCGTAACTGTAGTTGATGCACTTCGTATGAAGGACGAGTTTGCCAATGGTTCTGATTTGATGAAGCCAAACCTCGATGAGGAGGATCTCGCTTCTCTCGTAATCCAGCAAATGGAATTCTGCAACATCATCCTTCTCAATAAGGCCGCAGATGTAGAGCCTAAGGAGCTGGAGCACCTGAAGCAGATTATCCGCGCTATCCAGCCTAAGGCAGAGATTTTCGAATGTAACTATGGTGATGTAGATCTCGATCTGATTGTCAATACTCACAAGTTTGACTGGCAGACTGTTGCAACATCAGCAGGCTGGATTCAGGAAATCGAATCTGAACGAAGCGGAGAAGAGGACCATGAAGAAGAAGAGCATGAGCATCATCACCACCATGATGAAGACGATGACGAGCACGAGCATCACCATCATGATGAAGAAGAGGACGAACATGAGCATCACCATCACGATCACGAGGATCATGAACATGGTCATCACCACCATCATCATGATCATGACCATGACCACGAAGGTGGCGAGGTTGAGGAATATGGTATCGGAACCTTCGTATATTATCGCCGCAAGGCATTCGACCTGGGTCTCTTCGATGAGTTTGTTGCAAGAAAATGGCCTCGTGACATCGTTCGTGCCAAGGGTATTTGCTATTTTGCTGATGAACCAGACATGTGCTATGTTTTCGAGCAGGCTGGTCAGCAGAAGACTGTCAAGCAGGCTGGTCAGTGGCTCGCAACAATGCCAGCCGACCAGCTCGCAGAACTTCGCAAGAACAATCCGCAGCTCGAGAAGGAATGGGATGAGAAACTTGGTGACCGTATGATCAAGATAGTATTCATCGGTCAGCACATTAAGGACCAGAAGGATGCAATTATCGCCGAACTTGATAAGACTTTAGCACTCTAAGGGAAGTCGCCCTGTCAGGCAAAAGCATGAAGAGATTTATGTTTTTTGTCCTCACAGGGCGTTATATTTTACTTGTAAAACTTAAGAGATAATAGCGCATTTTAACTACCGAAAAGATGAAAAAAACAGAAATTAAAGGAAAAATGCGGGTAAAAATGCAGTTTTTTCTTCGTTTGTACTTTTAATTCGTTTTTTTTTGTTAAATTTGCACCCGATTAATAAATAAATAAGTGAATATACAAAGAAATGAAGACCGATTTTCGACCTGCATATATTAAGGACTTTGAGGCGTGTTGGAACATCATTGACCAGGCTCGTCGCTCTATGATTGCATCAGGACGTCATCAGTGGACTAATGACTATCCTGCTGAGCACGATATAAAAGACGACATCAACAATGGTAACGCATACGTACTTACCGTAGATGGCGAGGTGGCTGTCTATGGTGCAGTAGCACTCAATGGTGAACCACAGTACGATTTTATCGATGGCGACTGGCTTACCACAGGCGATTATTATGTAATACACCGCTTTGCTACGTTGCCTAAATATCAGCGTGAGGGTTTCGCACGTATATTTATTAATAAGGTGAATAGTCTCTGCGAGGTAGAAAAGGTTCCTAGCATCAAGGTAGATACCAATTTCGATAATCTTCCGATGATTAACTTGCTCTCTTCCATGGGCTTCTGCATCTGCGGAAGAATCAACTATGGGAACAGAGGTATGCGCTTTGCTTTCGAAAAGCAAACGATACAGCCACAAATACAATAACGATTTACAGACATTATGGAGGATAAATTAAATAGAATGAGAAGCTTGGTCAATCAACTGAACCAAGCTTCTGATGTTTATTATAACGGGAAAGGGGAAATCCTTACCGATTACGAATGGGATGCCCTGTTTGACCAACTCAAGAAGCTGGAAGAGGAAACCGGCGAAATTCTCCCCGATTCCCCTACCAACAAAGTTTCTGAAGATACTATCGTCGGCCAGAAGGAAGAACACGAGTTCGCAGCTCTCTCTCTGGCAAAGACCAAGAAGGTCAGCGACCTCGTCAAGTGGGCAGAAAACCGCCCTATCTGGATTTCCTGGAAGCTGGATGGTCTCACCTTGGTAGTGACCTACGACAATGGCAAACTAACCAAGGTGGTGACCCGCGGTAATGGTCATATTGGCACCAACATTACGCATCTGGCACCAGCTATCAGTGGTATTCCGCAGTCCATCAGCGAAAAGGGACATCTCGTGATTCGTGGCGAGGCTGTCATCTCCTATGCCGACTTCGAGCAGTTTATCATCGAAAGCGAAGGTGATTACGCCAATCCCCGCAATCTTGCATCCGGATCTCTTTCCTTGAAAGATGTAGAAGAAGTAAAGCAGCGCCATATCCAATGGATTCCTTTCACCCTGGTTTATTGCGAACAGGAAATCACATCATGGGGCAAAAGGATGCAGTGGTTGGAAGAACAGGGTTTTCATCCGGTAGAACGCCAGAAGATAGAGCAGCCAACTACCGAAAATATTCAACAGGAAATTGACGCCTTTACAGCTAAGGTGACCAACAAAAAGAATCCTTTCCCTGTAGATGGTCTCGTCATCTGCTACGATGATACCTCCTATGCAGCAACGGGTTCCGTAACAGGTCATCATGCAACACGAGCTGGTTACGCCTTCAAATGGCAAGATGAGCACGCCGATACCGAACTCGACCACATCGAATGGTCGTGTGCAGCCAATACCATCACTCCTGTGGCTGTCTTCAAGCCTGTAGAACTGGAGGGAACCACTGTTCAGCGAGCCTCTCTCTGCAATGTAAGTGAATGCGAGCGTTTGGGTATCGGAGGCAAGGGAACCCGATTGCAGGTAATCAAGGCCAATAAGATAATCCCGAAGGTGATCAATGTGACAGAATCACTGGGTGTTTTTGAAATTCCTGAAGTGTGTCCTGTCTGCCATGCTGAAGCTATCGTTAGAGAAAGCGAAAGCGGTACGAAAACACTGCATTGTACCAATCCTCAATGCGCGGCGAAGCAGTTGAAGAAGTTCACGAGATTCGTAAGCAAGGAAGGTTTGAACATAGAAGGTATTTCAGAACAGACCATCTGGAAGCTGGTAAACGAAGGTTTGATCAGTGAGTATGCAGACTTTTATCATCTTTCTGATCATGCCTATGTCATCTCTTCCTGGGAAGGATTCGGAAAGAAGAGTGTAGGCAATATGCTGGAAAGCATCCGCAAAAGCCGAAATACAGATGGTCGTCATCTGCTCTATGCCCTCAACATTCCTCTCTGCGGAGGCGATGTAGCCAAAAAGCTCATCGGGCGCTATCCGGTAAAAGAACTGATAGAAACCGCACGGCTCTGTATGTTTGATGATGAGTTTGCCAGCATCGACGGCATCGGACCGGAAAAGAGCGCCAAGTTCATTGGCTGGTTTAAGGACGATACAAACTTCGCTCATGTACAGAATCTGATGAAGGAACTGGAAATCGTAGAGCAGGAACCGGTGGAGAAAGGAAGCGCCTGCGACGGCTTGACCTTTGTTGTAACGGGCGATGTTCATCATTATAAAAACCGCAACGAGTTGAAGGCCTACATCGAGAGTCAAGGTGGCAAGGTGACGGGTAGCGTAAGCAAGAGCACCAACTTCCTCATCAACAACGATGCAACCTCCCAAAGTTCAAAGAACAAGAAGGCACACGAACTCAACATCCCTATCATCACGGAAGATGAGTTCGTTGAGAAATTCGGATAAAAAGAAATCCCTTAGACTTCCACAAGCCTAAGGGATTTTTTTATTCTGTTATTCTTGAGAATTAATTTGTTCCGCAATATTGTCCCATAAAAAGGATACCGCCACTCTGACTGTCCTGAATCATATACACGAATGGACGGTCGGCGATGAACTCCACATTTCTTGTCTCCTCAGGTGCCATGGCAGTCAGCATCACGGCAGCAGTTACAGCAGCAGCCTTTGTTCCCTGCTCATTCACCTCTATCTTTGCCTTCTGGAGCATCTTGCTTACAAAGAAATTGCCGTCAGCAAAATGACTGAAGTTCGCTTTGCCTGCCACAAACATAGAAGGAGCACCCAAATCACTGATGATTGCATTCAGAGGCAGTTCCTGCTCGATGGTAAATTTAGGCAACTTGAGATTCACCATACAGTTTTCCATATTCTGCGAAATCTGATTCAGCTTCTCTTCATCCAAACCTTTCATCATTTCCTGGATATTCTTGCCCTCATTTGGCAGAAGTACCAGCATGCGATAGCTACCATTGCCATAAGGAAGATCCACAGCCTTGAAATCCTTGTTCTCTGCATAGAAGAGCTTCTTTACCTGATGCATCATTTCTACTTTCTGGATATCACGTGTATAGCCACGGAAGTTCTCCAGCTTAGTGTCCTTGGCATTGAACTTGTTCTGCCATGTTCCCTTGAAATAGATGGCATTCATCAGATACGATACTGCATCGGCTGAAACCTGATCAATAATGCGGGGAATCATGCCGTTGGTCTTTTCCTTGCACCAGCCATTGATACGGTCGGTAGTCTTGGTAGAAGTGAAGTCAAGACTTTCGATACCAGCCAAATAACTATCGCTCACTTTCTGACAGAAATCCTTGTTGAGCTGGAAGTTCTTGTTTACTGCGATATAATTGGCAATATTAACGGTTGTCTGCTTATCCTGCTTGTTAGCAGTAAGAAGCATCGCCTTATAAAGCTCATTCAGATCGTTGATAGAAACTCCTTCGCAACCGATAGCTTTCAATATCTCCTGCTGCGTGATTCCATCCGCACCATTTGCCAGCATTCCCATCAGATAAGATACGCTCATAGGTGAAATCACCTTAGACTCCATATCTGTAATCTTATTGAAGAGGCGAAGCGCAAATGCATTGTTTTTCTTCACTATATCCTGCTGGGCGTCAGAAAGAACGAGATAGCTATTATCCAAATCCTCTTCATTCTTACCCATTTCGCTGTCCTTGCTTACATTGGAATCACCGTTTATTTTCTTGCTGCTAGCACAAGAAGTCATAGCCATTGCAGCCATCATCATCAAGGCTGCCATAGTTATCTTACTGTCATTTCTCTTTTTCATAATCTTTTAATTTTGTTGATAATCTGTCTATGAAATGCAGGTTGCTGCAATTCCTTGCATCGGAAGGCTAAAATTTAAGACTCGTTAACTGCCTCATTACCTGGCAACACACGCAAATGATATCTGTTACCATCAAAGTCAACACGCATCAGACTCTGAGGTTTGGCTATCTTGGCTAACTCAAGAGCCACATGCCCCATCGTTCTGCGAAGATTCAATTCGACACAAGATACAAGCTCTAACTGGCCATCCTTTGCAGCAATCATCATATCTACTCCAAATGGTCCGTTATAGTTTTCCTTTAACGCGGGTTCAACTATATCTATAATTTTCTGTCTTGCAGAGAGAAGCGCATCTTCACTGATGTATTTCTTCATCATTTCAATCTTCTCTTCTTCAGAGCAGAGCAAGTTGCCGGTATAGGCATTTTTGATGGTGTCGAAGAGCGAGAGTCCCAGATAGTGTACCTTGCCGTCAAGCATCTCGAATTCCATACCGAAATCTTTCACCTTATTATAATATGGCTCTACGGTCACACCACCCTGCCTGAAGATGATGTTGCTTACCCAGCGTTGGAAAGCCGGATATTCACCATTTGTCCGGAACTCATCGGCAGAAACATATTTCACGCCTCTTCCACTGCTGCTCCAAGGAGCCTTGACTACAGCCTTGCCCCACTTCATCACGCATTCCTTAACCAGAGCAAAGTTGTCTGCATATACTACATCCTGCTGCAGATGTTCAGCGGCCCATTGGCGGCTGCTTATCGCGCGTACCTTATCTAATACCTCATCAGTAGGCAGCATGATTTCCGGCAAACCGATACGTTCCAGCTCGCCTTTCAGACTCAAGTCCCATCCCCAAGGATGCACGCAGTCTATAAACTCCGTCTTAAGCAGATGCTCAAGCTGCAGTTTGGTTATAAACTCAACTTTTTCCAACAGGTGCTCTCCCAAATGGCGCACCTTATCGCGTGCATTGTCTATGTCGTCAACAAGCACCAAGTCACCCTGATCTGCCCACAAGGCAGGAATAAATGCAAGGTCGCTTCGCAACTGTCTTCCTGCATGTGGAGCGGTAAACTGTCGCAAATGAGCGGCCAATGCCAAATCGTGTTCTGGATTGAAGATATGTAGTTTCATACTGCAAAGATACAAATTATTGAGATAAAAACGGCAAAAGAAGGTAAGTTTTACTTAGAAAAGTGCTAAATAATGAAAAAAATGTTAGTTTTTGCTATCTAGAGTTTGCAAATTTAAAATATATTATTACCTTTGCATCGTAAAAAACAAATATGAATCAATATTAAACGCATGGAAGAAGCATTCTTCAGAACACATACATACCTAGTTGAGCATACAGATGCTCCAGTCAGACGAACCTTGATGGATGAGATTGACTGGAACGATCGTATGATTGGCATCAAAGGCACTAGAGGCGTAGGCAAATCTACCTTTCTCCTCCAGTATGCCAAGGAACACTTTGGACCATACGATCGCAAGTGCTTGTATGTGAACATGAACAACTTCTATTTCCAGAGCAGAGGTATTGCCGATTTTGCAGGTGACTTTGTGAATCAAGGTGGACGCACACTTCTGATAGACCAGGTTTTCAAGCAGCAGGACTGGAGCAAGGAACTCCGCAAATGTTACGACTTGTATCCTGAATTGAAGATTGTGTTTACAGGTTCCAGCGTCATGCGCTTGAAGGAAGAGAATCCAGAACTCAATGGAATCGTGAAGAGTTACAATCTCCGTGGCTTCTCATTCAGAGAATATATCAATCTGAAGACGGGCAACGATTTCCAGCCATACGAGCTCGAAGATATTCTCCGCAATCATGAGCACATCATCAAGCAGATCCTTCCCAAGGTGAGTCCGATGAAATACTTCAATGATTATCTGCATCATGGCTTCTACCCATTCTTCTTGGAACAGCGTAACTTCACAGAGAATCTACTAAAGACAATGAATATGATGACCGAGGTTGACATCCTCCTCATCAAGCAGATAGAACTGAAGTATCTGCCAAAAATAAAACGCCTGTTCTACGAGTTGGCTGTCGAAGGCGCCAAGGCTCCCAACGTGAGCCAGCTGGCCGAAAGCATCAATACAAGTAGGGCAACCGTGATGAACTACATTAAGTATCTGGCCGATTCCAGACTCATCAATATGATCTATCCGGAGGGGCAGGATTTTCCGAAGAAACCATCTAAGGTGATGATGCATAATCCGAACCTAATGTACGCTATCTATCCTATACAGATTGACAAGCAGGAAGTGATGGAAACATTCTTCGTTAATTCACTTTGGAAAGACCACAAGGTTCATCAGGGCGGTAAAGACCACTATTATACAGTGGATGGCAACAAGAAATTCAGAATCTGTGATGCACAAACTCCCAACAAGATGCGTAGTAATCCAGATACCATCTATGCCCGTTACAATACTGAGGTAGGTAAGGACAACAAGATACCTTTGTGGCTCTTGGGATTCCTATATTAACGAAATTTCGAAAGAAGAATTAAATACAAAACATTTTTAATATTTTATCTAAAAGTAAAA